>ENA-OQHF01000348-OQHF01000348.1-human-gut-metagenome-genome-assembly--contig:-NODE-348-length-29425-cov-5.351048_pt1 | contig 29425 bp, 31 predicted proteins | sample MGYA00242559_ERZ504709 | MGnify/ENA primary metagenome ERZ504709 (study PRJEB26092, sample SAMD00036203) | human gut metagenome | host: Homo sapiens | study: EMG produced TPA metagenomics assembly of... | reverse complement strand
CGATGGATGCAGCAGTAGAAGAGTAGGTATCTGTCCCTGAAGAAGTTACCACATGAGTGGTGAAAGTGGAGTTATTACCGCCACCATGCTCAGCATGCAGGATCAGTGCAATATCCAGAACTTTTGCTTCCAGTTCTGTGTATTTTCCATCCGGGCGAAGCATAAGAAGAATGTTCTCGGCAAGAGAAAGCCCCTTCTGCGGATTACGGATAAATAAGGTATCATCCTTTCTGAAATGGCGATATGCATGGTAAGAATATACCGCAATCTCAGGAAGCTTTGCAATCAGTTCCAGAGACTGACGAAGTACATTTTCAGGAGAAATATCTTCCGGATTGTCATCATATGTATAGAGAGCCAGAACACAACGCTGCATGGCATTCATAATATTGGCATTGGTTCCCTTCATAACAACATCGCGGACAAAACGACCGCCAAGCTCCTCCATATCAGACATCATATCCAGAAATCTGGAAAGTTCTTCCTTATCAGGGAGCTTACCGAAGATCAAAAGATAAATTGTTTCTTCAAATCCAAAACGTCTTCCGTTCAGACCACTGATGATATCCTGTACATTGATTCCCTGATAGTATAAACGTCCATCAGCCGGAATCTGTCTGCCGTTGATCAGATTATAACCATTAACATCAGAAATCTCTGTAAGACCTGTCAGGACACCTTTACCTGCGGAGTCACGAAGACCTCTTTTTACATTATATTCTACATACAGATTTGGATCGATATGATGATTCTTGAGCAGTTCCTGTTCAAAGAATCTTATTTTGTCACGAAGCTGTCCGGAATCTTCCAGACTCATCATTTCATGTTTTTCCATAATATCATTCCTCATTTCCCCGTTATTTATCTACAGCAATATTCGCAAATTCACTTATAGCAATACTCGTAAATAATGCATATTATAGTGAATTTTATTAAAAAACACTGATACAGTGAATTGCAGATGCATCCTTGCGATCAGTGTTTTACTATGGCGAACATTTGTATTTGTACCTATTTAAATATTGTACAGTAAAGTGATGGGAAAGGCAAGATAAAGATTGTATTTTTTTTCATACAATCATATTAAAGTGATAACGCTTTAAAATTATACAGAAGGAAAATTATGAAAAATATAACACAAAATCATGGAACGTGCTATAATAGCCAACAGAAAGCATGATAAAGGGGAAGTGAGAAAAGAAATGTCAGAAAGAAAAATGAAACGAGTTGAGGACTCCTTAACAGAGCAGTCTCATTTATTAATGCCAAAGTGTCTGAATGCCGCAGGTTATCTGTTTGGCGGACAGCTGCTTGCATGGATTGATGAAACAGCAGGTATTGTTGCCAAGCGTCATGCGGAAATGAATGTGGTAACTGTTGCAGTAGACAATATGTATTTCAAAGCCGGAGCCAGAGTGAACGATACCATCGTTCTCATCGGACGGCTTACACATGTGGGACGTTCTTCCATGGAAGTACGTATTGATACTTACTGTGAAGCCCTTGATGGAACCAGAACCATGATCAACCGCGCATATTTTATTATGGTTGGAACAGATGAACATCAGCATCCTGTGGAAGTACCGGGACTTATCATTGAGGGAGTTACTCAGCAGATAGAGAATGAAGCTGCACAGAAACGTGCAAAACTCTGGAAAGTACGCAGACAGGAAGGATTTTAACAAAACAGCCGCAAATGCGGCTGTTTTTGTTTATCAGTAACATTTACTGCAAGGTCCGTATCCCATAGCTTCGGCTTCTGATCTGGATACCTGTCTGGCTGTATCCGGGTTCATTCTTCCACAGTTGGGAATGCTGTGATATTTTTCGCCGGTTGCAGGGATCCATACCATTGTTCCTAGATCTGCATTGTTGGATTCTTCCTGTTCAGGTACCGGATCAGAAGTGGTAGTTTCTTCTTGCCAGGAGTTTCCACCAGTGCCACCTGCAGAAGCATTTACAGAGGAGTCTCCGGAAGAATAATCATTGCATGGCTCCTGTGACCAGGAAATATTTGTTCCATCGGAGACCGCAATGATCGTACCCTGTTTATCTGTTCGGAATACAGGGATTCCCATATCTGATAAACGTCCCATTGTATCTGCTGACGGATGATTATACTGATTATTGATTCCGCAGCTTATGACTGCGTAAGATGGAGAAGTCGCCTCAAGGAAATCCCAGGTAGTTGAACTTGCAGACCCATGATGACCAACAGAAAGAACATCGCAATCAAGGTTCATACCAGTACTGATCATATCCTGTTCACTGGTTTCCTCTGCATCTCCGGTAAAAATAAAGCTATTTGAACCATTTTCAAGTTTGATTACAAGAGAGTTATCATTACTGTTCTGGCTGATACCATTCGGTGCAAGAACAGTGAAACTTCCGGTGCCAAAATCAAATGTTTCACCTACAGAAGGATACTGTACGATAATTGCATTTGCAGTGGCAGTATTCATAAAATTATTGAATAAATTTGAAGTATGTACATAGTCTGGTCCGAATATATTACTTACAGAGAAATTGTCTATACATGGAACAAGACCGCCGATATGATCTTCATCATAGTGAGAAGCGATCATATAGTCAATGTTTTCCACATTCTGTTCCTGTAAGTAGGAAATGATCAGATCAGCATGGCTCTGATCCCCGCCATCGTACAAAAGATTTTGTCCTCCGGACTGTACTAAGATGGCATTTCCCTGTCCAACGTCAATAAAATGAACTGCCATCTCACTGTTGCCTTCAGCTTTTACCGTCAGTGCTGATTGCGGAACTAAGGTAAACAGCAGAAGGAACAGAGATAGAATTAGTGATAGTAACCTGTTTTGTTTCTTCATAAAAAGCCTCCTGAATGTTAATAACAGTTTGATTATACCATTTATTGAGAAACAAAAACATAATTATAGTAATTTCGTAAAATAATACAAATAATCCAGTCTATCTTGGAGCGGGTTTGAAAAATGCTTTAGCGTGAAGTCCTGCGTCAGATTGATTAATACTCTATCTGCTGGACTTCCTCTCCATTGTCTTCCCATGTATCAGAGTTATCCAGAGAACCATCTGTGCTGTCACCGGAATTGTCATCGCTGGGATAATCAATCTGATCGGAAGAATCATCCCCTGTCTCGTCAGACGATGTCTGATCATTGTTTCCATCATCAGAAGATCCATCTCCTGTATCTGTATTATCATTCTCCTGCCCTGTATCATCCAGAGAACTGTCCTGCGTCGTATCAGTATTGTAAGAAGAGTCATCGTAAGAAGTATCATTATAACTGTTGCCATAATCAGAATCATCATAGTTACTTTCCTGAGTGTAAATGGTAAATCCATCCTCTTCAGCCTGAGCCTCTGCCTGTGCCTGAGCCTCAGCAGCAGTCTCCGGAGCTTCCGTAAAGTTTGTAACAGCTTTTGACACTGTATTACCGGTTGGTGCCACAGCAGAAACTGCAAACATCGCGCCACAAAGCAGGATTGCAGTTCCGGCAATCTGAATTTCATCTATATGTCTCATAGTTTATATTCTCCTTGCTTATCTATGTTTGTTTCTTTCTATTTCTATGCATATCCAGATTATTTACAGCAATATTATATACCTTAAGTAGATTTTTTTGTAGAGTAAATTTTAAGTTACTGTTCATACATCACTATCCTGAGATATACAAGCCAAAATTGAAAAAAAACTGGATTCTGTCTGAAAAATCTGTTATTATAAGAATCGTATGAATATAATTTCAACTATAATACAGTTTATCTAATTATTTTCTTTCCTGTATGATATCAGGGTAAAAAAATCCCCATAAAATTGAAATTATAAATTTAAAAACAGAGGTGTCATTTATGAGCTGGTATAATGAGGCAATTTTCTATCACATCTATCCACTGGGTTTAACCGGTGCGCCGAAGCACAATGACTACAGTGCTCCTGTTTCCCGTCTGAACACATTACTTCCATGGATCGACCACATCAGAGAAATCGGATGTACAGCATTATACATCGGACCTTTATTCGAGAGTGTAGGACATGGCTATGAAACCACAGATTACAAAAAGCTGGATTCCCGTCTCGGAACCAACGAAGACCTTAAAAACTTCGTGGCAGCCTGTCATGAAAAAGAGATCAAAGTTATTTTCGATGGTGTATTCAATCACACAGGCCGTGATTTCTTTGCATTTAAAGATATTCAGCAAAACCGCGAACATTCCAGATATCTCAACTGGTACTGCAATGTGAACTTCGGAGGGAATACGGAATACAATGACGGCTTCTCCTACGAAAACTGGGGTGGATACAACCTTCTGGTAAAATTAAACCAAAGAAACCCGGAAGTACAGAATTACATCTGTGATGTGATCCGTTTCTGGGTATCAGAATTTGATGTAGATGGAATCCGTCTGGATGCGGCAGATGTCCTTGATTTTGATTTCATGCGTGCCCTGCGCCGTACGGCAGCAGAAGTAAAGGAAGATTTCTGGCTTATGGGCGAAGTGATCCATGGCGATTACAGCAGATGGGTAAATGGAGAAACGCTCCACAGTGTAACAAACTATGCCCTGCATAAAGCACTCTACAGCGGACATAACGATCACAACTATTTCGAAATCGCACATACTGTAAAATATCTCCAGAATATGGGAAATCTTGATCTCTACAACTTTGTGGACAACCATGATGTAGAACGTATTTATACCAAGCTTTCAAATAAAGCACATTTTGCACCTGTTCATGTCTTACTCTATACACTTCCGGGTGTACCAAGTATCTATTACGGTTCTGAGTTCGGTATTGAAGGAAAGAAAGAGAAATTCTCCGATGACAGCCTCAGACCGGCTCTGGATATCAAAGACTATGCAGATGCAGTACAGAAGAATCCATGTACAGCCCTGATTGCAGCTCTTGGAAAGATACGACAGCATACACCTGCATTAAGCTACGGAAGCTACGCTGAACTTCAGCTTACCAACCGCCAGTTTACATTTGCCCGTGACCTTGACGGAATACGTGTGATCGTTACCGTAAATAACGATGATAATGCAGCAGATATGAGCCTTCCGGCAGGAAACTGTGCAGAATATATCGGAACCCTCACAGGCCGTAAAGTACCTGTTCAGGGTGGACATATCAATGTAACAGCAGCCGCAAACAGCGGTGAAATCTGGGTTCCAGCAGGTGAAATGCCAGAATATATACCAGTAAAAGCAGAAACTGCAGATGTCAAAAAAGTACAGGAAGATACAGAAGAAACAACTTCCCCACAAACTGAGTCTTCTGCACAGAAAACAATAACCGCAGCAGAAGAAACCGCAGCAGCAAAAGCAGAAGATATTCAGCCTGAAAAAAATGCCGATACTTCAGCCACATCAGCAGAAAGCAGTTTTTCGGAAAATACGGAGGTCGTTGCTGAACCAGCAAAGACAGTGATTATAGACCTGAATAAATCCCCGGAAGACATGACTGTAGATGAATTACAGCAGGCAATCCTTGCCAAAATGGCAGGCAATGGTCCTGTCACAGACCAGATGAAGAAAACAGTATATGATAATATCTGGCATGATTCTCTGGTAAACTGGCTCAAGAGCTTCCACTGATCAGATTATCGTCAGTATTTTTCATCTTTTCTTTCAGTAATAAAAGAGGAAATCTCCATGTGACAATTTTTTTGCTGTTGACTAAATATTTTTTTGGTGGTAAGATATGAATACAGATACAGACAATCAATCACACTAAATCGTACGGGAGGAATTCACTCATGAAAACACTTGAAACAAAAAAAGCACCAGCAGCAATCGGACCATATTCTCAGGCAAAAATGACAGGAAACTTCTTATTTGCATCCGGTCAGATTCCGGTAGACCCGGCTACAGGTGAAGTTGCAGGCGATAAAATCGAAACACAGGCAGAGCAGTCCTGCAAGAACGTAGGAGCAATTCTTGAAGAAGCCGGACTTACATTTGACAATGTTATCAAGACTACATGCTTCCTTGCTGATATGGCAGATTTCGCCGCATTCAACGCTGTATACGAGAAATACTTCACAAGCAAACCAGCCCGCTCCTGTGTTGCTGTAAAAACAGCTTCCGAAGAACGTACTCTGCGAAGTGGAAGCTATCAGCTGTAGCTGAGTAATTCAGCAAAACCACAATATAATAGATAGTTCAAAATAATTTCTGAATCTGATTCAGATGGGGAAAACAGCCAGGGAAAAATCTACCTGGCTGTTTTTTGTTTTCAGGCTACCTGCAATTGCTGATATTTGCTATAATAGTATAAAAGAATTCCGGCAAAATGAAAGGTAAAAGTTATGAGATCAATATCCATATATGCACTTACGAGAAATCAGAATAAAGATTCTCTGTCAAAACTGGAACGTCAGTTATCCGGCCGGGAATACTTCCTCAAAATACGGGAATGGGAACTTCAGAGTATGAAAGCACTGGTACGCCAGTTGGAATCGCATATGACTAAAGTCTGTTCCCTGCGCTTTTTCTATTCCTACCAGATTCCAAAACTCGGGAAAGAATTTGATCTTCTCCAGATCAAAGATGACCAGATTATAAATATTGAACTGAAAAGCGGGGCTGTATCTGAGGAGGCAATTCGTAAACAGCTTATGCAGAACCGTTATTACCTTTCCGTTCTCGGACGCTCCATACAGTCTTATACGTATATCAGCAGTCAGAATCGCCTTGTCAGGCTTACCAACCATGATCATATTGCAGAAGCCGACTGGACAGAGATGTGCAGATCACTGCAAAAGGAGAGCAGTGATTATCAGGGGAATATTGACGATTTGTTTCAGGCCGAATTATATCTGATTTCTCCAATCACAGAACCGGCTCGTTTCCTGAAAAAAGAATACTTTCTGACTTCCCAGCAGCGGGATATCCAGCGCCAGATTTTAAAGAAACTCCGTATCAGCCGGTTCGGATATTTCTGTTTTACCGGACTTCCAGGAACAGGAAAAACATTGCTTCTCTATGATATCGCTATGAAACTGTCCAGGCGTCAGCAGATATGCATGATTCACTGCGGCAATGCCGGAAAAGAATGGAAAATACTGCATAAACGTTTACAGCGTATTGCTTTTCTTTCGGACAATCAGCTGACCGAAAATACAGAGCTGAAACATTACAGTGCAGTTCTGGTAGACGAAGCACATTTGCTTTCTTCAGAAAAACTGCAGATTCTGTTAACGCAATCGGAGGGGGAGTTTCCTGTAATATTTTCCAGCGATTCTGAAGATGCCATATGTCCTGAAGAGTTAGGGGTAAATACATTAAAACTTATAGAAAACCTGCCGGAAATCCAGATGTTTCACTTAACCAACCGCATCCGTACCAATGCGGAACTTTCCTCATTCATCCAGAATATGATACACCTTACAGACAGAAAAACCTCAAAACCCTATCCGCATGTTTCTGTTGTATATGCAAATAATGAAGAGGAGACTGCTGCCTTACTGGAAGATTATATACATCAGGGTTATGAATATGAGATTACTGCCGTGAGAGACATAAAACGTCTTGTTATCATATTGGACGAACGATATTACTATGATCAGAACAGATATCTGCGTTCAAAACATTTCAAAGAAGGCAGATCTGATGTCCGTAATTTATTTCACCAGCTGAATCAGGCCAAAGAGGAACTTTCTATAATCGTCAGAGAAAATACATATGTATACGAAACATTACTCACGCTTTTACAGCCTGATACTGTCAGATAAAAACTGCAAACTATCCGACTCTCCCTTGAAATCCCCCACCATTCCGTATATAATAGGAATATTGTGGGGGATTTTCCCTGCTTAACACAATGTTGATACAATAACCTCTGAAAGGAATACTATGAGAACTCTAGCTTTAAGCGATGAAATTTTAATGAAAGTTGACAAGGCTGCCCGTTACATCGGTGGTGAAGTCAACTCTGTAATGAAAGATAAGAATGACGTAGATATCCGCTTTGCCATGTGCTTCCCGGATGTTTATGAAATCGGTATGTCCAATCTGGGCATGATGATCCTCTATAACATGTTCAATGAACGTGAGGATGTCTGGTGTGAGCGTGTCTTTTCTCCGTGGATGGATCTGGATAAAATTATGCGTGAGGAACATATTCCTCTCTTTGCCCTGGAATCCCAGGAGCCTGTAAAGGAGTTTGATTTCCTTGGTATTACCCTTGGATATGAGATGTGCTATACCAATGTGCTTCAGGTACTTGACCTGAGCCATGTTTCACTTCTGGCAAAGGATCGTAAGGAAGATGACCCTATCGTCATCGGCGGCGGTGCATGTGCATATAATCCGGAACCGATCGCAGAATTTTTTGATATGTTTTATATTGGCGAGGGTGAGACTGTCTATGATGCTCTGTTTGATGCATATAAGGCAAACAAGGCAGCAGGCGGTTCCAGAGCAGACTTCCTGTTTGCAGCTTCCCAGATTCCCGGAATTTATGTTCCCTCTTTATACAATGTAACCTACAAAGAAGACGGCACCATTGCTTCCTTTACACCTGCAAAAGAGGGCGTACCTGAGAAAGTCTGTAAACAGCTGATCACCGATGTCACTAAAGACTACCGCGCGATCAAAGCTCCTGTAGTTCCATTTATTAAAGCTACTCAGGATCGTGTTACCCTGGAGATCCAGCGTGGCTGTATCCGCGGATGCCGTTTCTGTCAGGCAGGTATGATCTACCGTCCTACCAGAGAGCGCAATGTGGAGGATTTAAAGGCAAGTGCCAGAGAAATGCTTCAGAATACAGGACATGAGGAGATTTCCTTAAGTTCTCTAAGCTCCAGTGATTATTCTGAGCTGAAGGAACTGGTAAACTTCCTGATCGAAGAATTTCATGGCAATGCTGTCAATATCTCTCTGCCATCCCTGCGTATCGATGCTTTTGCCCTGGATGTTATGAGCAAGGTACAGGATGTAAAGAAGAGTAGCCTTACTTTCGCACCGGAAGCAGGCTCCCAGCGTCTGCGTAATGTTATCAACAAAGGTCTGACTGAAGAGAATATTCTTCATGGTGCAGGTGAAGCATTCAAAGGTGGATGGAATCAGGTAAAGCTTTACTTCATGCTCGGACTTCCAACTGAAACAGAAGATGATATGAAAGGTATTGCTCATCTTGCTCAGAAAATTGCAGAAACTTATTATGAAGAAGTGCCGAAAGAAAAACGTAATGGCAAGGTTCAGGTCAATGTAAGTACCTCTTTCTTTGTACCGAAACCATTTACTCCATTCCAGTGGGCAGGTATGTACAGAGAGGAAGATTTCGTGGAGAAAGCAAAGGTCGTAAAAAGCGAGATCCGCGCACAGTTAAACCAGAGAAGTATCCGCTACAGCTGGCATGAGCCGGATGTAACGATTCTTGAAGGTTTCCTTGCAAGAGGTGACCGCCGTTGTTCAAAAGTTATCCTCAGAGCATATGAAAAAGGTGCGATCTACGATGCATGGTCAGAGAGTTTTGACTATAATATATGGAAAGAATCTTTTGCGGAAACCAACACAGATATTGATTTCTATACTCTCAGAGAACGTTCCACAGATGAGATCCTTCCATGGGATTTCATTGATGCAGGAGTGACCAAGAAGTTCCTGATCCACGAATGGGAACAGGCAAAGAAAGAAACCGTAACACCAAACTGCCGTCAGAAATGTTCCGGCTGTGGTGCTATGCGTTATGGCGGAGGTGTATGTTATGAAGGTAAGAATTAAATTCAGCAAAGAGGGTCCTGTGAAATTTGTGGGACATCTGGATACCATGCGTTATTTCCAGAAGGCTATCCGCAGAGCCAATCTTCCGGTTGCTTTTTCCGGTGGATACAGTCCGCATATGATCATGTCTTTTGCCGCACCATTAGGAGTTGGTACGGAAAGTCTGGGAGAGTACTTCGATCTGGAGCTGGCAGAGACAGTTCCTACTTCAGAGATCACAAGACGTCTGGATGCAGTGATGGTAGAAGGGGTACATGTACTCAGTACCCGTCAGGTTGAGGACGGAAAGGCGGGTAAGGCAATGTCACTGGTGGCAGCAGCCGATTATTATGTAGAATTTCGTCCGGGAAAAGAGCCTGAAATTTCCTGGAAAGATAAAATCAGTGATTTCCTGGCGCAGCCGGAGATCACAGTAATGAAAAAGACCAAACGAAGCGAAAAGGAAATTGATATTCGCCCGTTTATCTATAAGATGGAACTTCAGGGAGACAAGATCTTTATGATGCTTGCTTCCGCAAGTGCCAATTACACAAAACCGGAACTGGTAACAGATACATTCTTCTCATGGCTTGGCATAGAACTTCCGGAATTTGCTTATTCCATCAAACGTCTGGAAGTATACGCAGATAAAGGAACAGAGGAAGAACATAAATTTGTAACTCTGGAAGCACTGGGTGAAGAAGTTGAGTAAACTGATTATTACCCAAATGAATATCCGGCAGATTCCATGCTATGTATGTGCGTATGAAGAAGACGGTAAAGTAATGGAACTGCGCTTCGAACCTGTTGGGGAGAAATCTTCTCTTGGAAATATTTATGTTGGACAGATAGAGAATATAGCTGCCAATATCGGTGCTGCATTCGTACAGATTTCTGCCGGGGAAAAATGCTACCTGCAGCTTTCCGATGCTCCAAATGCGATTTATGCTTCTGTAAAAAAAGGTGACCGTCCATTAAAGGCAGGAGATGAAATCCTTGTGCAGATCAGCCGGGAAGCAATGAAGGGAAAACTACCGGCTGTAACCACGAATCTGAATTTTACAGGCAAATATCTGGTTCTTACAACCGGTGATAAGAAATTTGGTCTGTCTTCCAAACTTTCCAATGATGACAGAAGCCGTATCAGTAAGTGGATGGAAGCAGAAGTTAACCGTCCGGATAAAGAGTTTGGTATCATCGTTCGTACAAATGCAGCAGATGCATCAAAAGAAGAAATACTGAAAGAACTGGAATACCTGGAGGGCCTGTATCATAAGGCTGCTGTAGACGGAAGATCCCGTACCTGTTTCAGCTGCGTATATAGAACAGAGCCTTTTTATATCTCTGCAGTCCGCGACGCCAACAGCCGGAACCTGGAAGGGATCATAACAGATATCCCTGAGATATCCCGACAGATTTCTGACTATCTTAACAGTAACAGCCCGGAGGAAAAAGAGAAGCTGCGGTTTTATGATGATAAACTTCTCCCTCTTTACAAACTTTATCGCCTGGAAACTGTCTTAGAAGAAATCCAGCATGAGAAAGTCTGGCTGAACAGTGGTGGATTTCTGGTGATCCAGCAGACAGAAGCCTTCGTATCCATTGATGTAAACAGCGGAAAGTTTACAGGCAAAAGAAAATGCAGGAAACTTACCGAAAAATCAATTTGGAGGCAGCAAAGGAAATTGCCAGACAGTTGCGTCTCAGAAACCTGTCCGGAATTATTCTGATTGATTTTATTAATATGGAAAATCAGGATCATCAGGATGAACTGTTCCATGTCCTGCAGAAATATCTGCGCAAAGATCCGGTAAAGGCAAAAGCAGTGGACATCACTCCACTGCACATCCTGGAACTTACCAGAAAGAAAGTGCGAAAACCTGTGATTGAGGAAATCAGAGAATTATAGTTTACCATAAAATAATTATGTAAACCAAGCGAGCATCTGCAATTCTCATCGATATTTTTCCGTAACTGAATAACTGCTCTGCAGTTTGTATTTTATCACAGATCCTGACGGATACCGGATTGAAATTGTACCTGTAAAATAAAAGAAAAAAATTCAAAGAAATTGAAAAAAACTTATTGACAAATCGAATTTTGTCCGCTATTATAAATGAGATGCCGCACAGAGAGGTACAAGCACCGAAAGGTCACCATATCTGGCGAGTAAAGATTATAGGAGGTGCCACAGATGTACGCAATTATTGCAACAGGTGGTAAACAGTACAAAGTTGCTGAAGGCGACGTAATCAGAGTTGAGAAACTCGGTGTTGAAGCTGGTGAAACTGTTACTTTTGATAATGTTATTGCAGTAAGCAATGACGGATTAAAAGCTGGTGAAGATGTGAAAGATGCCAGTGTTACCGCTACTGTAGTTGAGAACGGTAAAGCAAAAAAAGTTATCGTTTACAAATACAAGAGAAAAACTGGATATCACAAGAAAAACGGTCACAGACAGCAGTACACTAAAGTAAAAATCGAAAAGATTAACGGTTAATCTGGTGTCATTATGATTACAATTACAGTTAAGAAGAGAAATGGAAATTATCTGGAATTTGTTTCGAAAGGTCACGCCGGATATGCAGAGGAAGGACAGGATATTGTCTGTGCTGCTGTTTCTGTACTGGTGATCAATACTGTAAATTCTCTTGAGACATTTACAGATGATCAGTTTGAAGTGCAGGAAGATGACGGCTATGTATCTTTTCATTTTACGGCTCCGGTTACTGAGAGGGGAACCCTTCTCATGGATTCGCTGATTCTCGGATTAACAGAAATTGAACATAGTTATAACAATCGATATTTGACAGTAAAAGTCAAGGAGGTGTAACAACATGATGAAAATGAACCTTCAGTTATTCGCACATAAAAAAGGAGTTGGTTCTACAAAGAACGGTCGTGATTCCGAATCCAAGAGATTAGGTGCGAAGAGAGCAGACGGACAGTTTGTAAAAGCTGGAAATATTCTTTACAGACAGCGCGGAACTAAGATCCATGCTGGTGAGAACGTAGGTTGCGGTAAAGATTATACTTTATTTGCACTTAAAGATGGTGTCGTAAGATTTACCAGAAAAGGACGCGATAAGAAACAGGTTTCTATCGTTCCAGTAGAAGCAGAATAATCTGGTTAAGCGAAGGCTTCAAATCTAATATGGGTTTGGAGCCTTTCTTTTATAGTAGAATTGCTATAGATTAAAAGAGTTATATGATATAAAAGAAACCATAGCAATCCTTGTAAATAATGCATATTGATCCGACTCATCAGAGCGCGAAATCCTGCTGAACGGTCTCAAATGCATTAATTTAAGAAGATTACTATTACGAAATAATCATTAGTAAAGGACAGAGGTGTGTCATATGTTTGCAGACAGAGCGAAAATCTATATCCGCTCCGGTAAAGGCGGCGACGGCCATGTAAGTTTCCGCAGAGAATTATATGTTCCGAATGGCGGTCCTGACGGCGGCGACGGCGGTCGTGGAGGAGACGTGATATTTGAGGTAGATGAAGGCCAGAACACCCTTGGCGACTACCGACACAGAAGAAAATATAAAGCAGAAGACGGACAGGAAGGCGGCAAAAAACGCTGCCATGGTGCCGATGGAAAAGATGTTGTATTAAAAGTTCCGGAAGGAACGGTTATCATGGATGCAGAATCCGGTAAAGTAATTGCTGATATGTCCGGTGAAAATAAACGCCAGATCGTATTAAGAGGCGGAAGAGGTGGCAAAGGAAACCAGCATTATGCGACTGCAACCATGCAGGTTCCGAAATATGCACAGCCAGGACAGCCTGCGCAGGAACTGGAAGTTCTTCTGGAGCTGAAAGTAATCGCAGACGTAGGTCTGGTTGGATTCCCGAATGTCGGAAAGTCCACATTCCTTTCCCGTGTTACCAACGCACAGCCGAAAATCGCCAACTATCACTTTACAACCCTGAGCCCAAATCTTGGTGTTGTAGATACTGAAAACGGTGGTTTTGTGATCGCTGATATTCCCGGTCTGATCGAAGGTGCTTCCGAAGGTGTGGGACTTGGACATGAGTTCCTCCGACACATTGAACGTACCAGAGTCATTATCCACATTGTAGATGCAGCATCTACAGAGGGACGTGATCCAATCGATGATATTTACAAGATTAATAAAGAACTGGAAGCTTATAATCCGGAAATTGCTGCGAGACCACAGGTAATCGCAGCAAATAAAATCGACTGTATCTATACAGAAGACGGCGAAGAGAGCCCGATTGACAAACTTAAGGCAGAATTTGAGCCAAAAGGAATCCAGGTATATCCGATTTCCGCTGTCAGCGGTCAGGGTGTCAGAGAACTTTTATTCCATGTGAAAGAACTTCTTGACAGCTGCCCACAGGAACCTGTAGTATTTGAACAGGAATTCTTCCCTGAAGATATGTTGATCGGAGAAAACCTTCCATATACAGTAGAGCAGAGTCCTGAAGATCCGACAATTTTTGTTGTCGAGGGACCGAAGATTGAAAAGATGCTTGGCTACACAAATCTTGATTCCGAAAAAGGTTTCGCATTCTTCCAGAAATTCCTGAAAGAGGGAGGCATCCTGGAAGAACTTGAGAAGGCAGGCATTCAGGAAGGCGATACTGTGCGTATGTACGGATTTGATTTTGATTACTATAAATAGTATAAATAGATTCAATAATGAAACAGATGTGGTAAGACGGATGATTTTGTCCGTTTGCAGAGAATAACAGAGGAAAATAAAAATGACAAGTAAACAGAGAGCTTATTTAAAAGGTCTTGCAATGACCATGGATCCAATCCTTCAGCTTGGAAAGGGTGGTCTTACTCCTGAGAACACAGCCGCAGTAGATGAGGCGCTTGCAGCCAGAGAACTGATCAAGATCAGTGTTCTTCAGAACTGCCTGGAGGATCCGCGCCAGATGGCTGAGGTTCTGGCAGAACGTACACGTTCCCAGATCGTACAGGTTATCGGCAAGAAAATTGTTTTATACCGTGAAGGCAAAAACGAAAAGAAAAAAATTGAATTACCCAGAAAATAATACGGAGTTTTTTATGGCTGACATCAAACACAGAATTGGTATTATGGGCGGTACTTTTGATCCCATCCACATGGGGCATCTGATTCTGGGAGAGAAAGCATACGAACAGTTCCGACTGGAAAAGGTACTGTTCATGCCTTCCGGAAATCCGCCTCACAAGAGAAACCGTCAGGGACGTGCCACAGATGAAGAAAGAGTTGAAATGGTCCGCAGGGCGATTACCGGAAATCCTCACTTTGAACTGTCGCTGACTGAAATGCATGAAAATGGTTATACTTACACTTATCATACACTGGAAATGCTAAAAGAGAAGAATCCGGATACTGATTATTATTTTATAATCGGCGCAGACTCCCTGTATGACTTTGATACATGGCGTGAACCGGAAAGAATCTGCAGAAACTGCATTCTGGTAACTGCTGTAAGAAATCATTCCACAATCGCAGAGCTCGAAGCAGAAATGAACCGTCTTTCGCTTAAATATAATGGCACATTTCTGACACTGAATACCACAAACCTTGATGTATCCAGCGAAATGCTCAGAAACTGGATCAGCGAAGATAAAAGTGTGCGTTACTATATTCCTGATTCGGTGATTGAGTATATCAGAGAAAACCAGATTTACAGTCTGGCCGAAAAGAAAGGATGATCTTCCGATGGCAGAGTATGATTTTATAAAAATGCAGAAAAAATTAGCAAAATATCTGGATGAGGATCGTTATGAACATACGTTGGGAGTTATGTTTACATGTGCAGCACTTGCCATGGTTCATGACTGTGATCTGATCACAGCCCAGACTGCCGGACTGCTCCATGACTGTGCAAAATGTATTCCTAACAAAAAGAAGCTGAAAATGTGCAGCCAGCATCATATTTCGGTATCTGAATTCGAACAGGAGCATCCTTTTTTACTTCATGCCAAGCTTGGAGCTTACGTAGCTAAGGCTAAGTATGATGTTACAGATGAAAATATTCTTTCTGCCATCACCTGGCATACTACCGGAAAGCCGGAGATGACACTGTTGGAAAAAATCGTCTATATTGCCGATTATATTGAACCAAAACGTGATAAAGCTCCTAATCTTTCAATTGTACGTAAACTGGCTTTTCAGGATCTTGACGAATGTATGTATAAGATTTTGGGTGATACACTGGCTTATCTGGAGGAAAATCCGAAAGATATTGATAATGCTACGAAAGATGCTTTCTTGTATTACAGGGATTTACACATGAAAAGACAGTCCTGAGTATAAATTGTCTCGACTGGCAGAGTTTTACATATAGGGGACAGCACAACAGGGAGAACAGATTACGGATATAAATATTTATTTAGAGAAGATATATGTAGCTATTCAATAGTCTGTTGATCATGAAGATATTGAACAGTTACAAAAGCAGATAGAAAGAGAGGTTGTTTCCATGAACAGAGAACTTGAAATGGCAAAACTTGCCTGCCGCGCACTTGATGAGAAAAAAGGAAAAGATATTAAGGTGATAGATATCCATGAAGTATCTGTAATTGCCGATTATTTTGTAATTGCAAGTGCTTCCAACCAGAATCAGGTTCAGGCTATGGTTGACAATGTAGATGAAACACTTGGCAGAGCCGGATTTGAAGCAAAACAGATTGAGGGAACCAGAAACTCCAGCTGGGTTCTTATGGATTACGGCGATATGATCGTTCACGTATTTGACGAAGAGAATCGTCTTTTCTATGACCTCGAAAGAATCTGGAGAGATGGTAAGGTTCTTGACGTTAATGAATTTCTTGAGAAATAAGTAGAAAAAATTGTTACTGTTCACTCTGTTCACAGCAACACGCTTGCGATGCACAGACTTTATGCTAATCGCATAAAGTCGCGCGGTATGTCTCGGGTTTTCTGTGACCTTCGTTCACAAAAAACACCTCGCGGGATATTACCAGTGAACAGTAACGAAAAATTTACAGTTATTCGGTGTAGAACTGCGTAGCGAGGCGGATGATTTTATCCGCCTGACTTTGTGAAATTTGCAAAATAAAATACAGAGGAAATCAGATATCATCATCAAGAGATACCTGATTTCCTCTGTTGTTTTTTTGAATTGATATAGTATAATTTGCAGTGTATGGGGACTTGCTTGATTCGGTTATGAGCAAGTAGCGAAGCGGATTGCGAATATCTGCCTGACTATTCACGTATCAGTTATATTACTCATACAAACGGAACACACCAAATACTTTGCCAAGAATCTGAAGACCTTCATGTACAAGGATTGGCTCCATTGTATCATTTTCCGGCTGGAGACGATAGTATCCTTTTTCTTTATGGAAAGTCTTAACTGTAGCACCGTCATCGATCAGCGCAACAACAATATCTCCATCCTCTGCTGTGGACTGCTGTTTTACCAGAACCTGATCTCCGTCAAAAATTCCGGCGTTTATCATACTTTCCCCTTTTACTTTCAACAGAAAGCTCTGTGAATTAGGCATAAACTCTGCAGGGATAGGGAAATAGCCTTCAATATTCTCAACTGCCAGAAGTGGCTGTCCGGCTGCCACAGTTCCTATGATGGGAACATTCACAACCTCTCTGCGGACCAGATTAAAATTGTCATCAATAATCTCGATCGCACGTGGTTTCGTTGCATCTCTGCGGATATATCCATTTTTCTCCAGTGCTTCCAGATGTGAATGAACGGAAGAAGTAGATTTCAGGTTGACTGCCTCGCAGATTTCACGAACTGCCGGTGGAAATCCCCGGTTCAAAATCTCATTCTTTATGTAATCAAGAATCTCCTGCTGCTTTGGCGTGATTCTTCCATATGGCATAATTATACCCTCCTTTTTAAGTTATTTTTTGTTCGTACACTCTTCATAACCATTCAGCAGTCTGCTATTCTATGAGATACTGAACAGTTTCTGATTTTTTTATCATATCATAATTCCTGACAAAAAGCAAACTTATATTCTGAAAATGTGTTCTTACTTATGTGCTCCCGTTACTGTTTACTCCATTCTCAGTAACGGGATTATTAGTTACAGTTAACACACCACTATCCTGCGAGGTGTTTTGGCATGAATATGCCAAAATCCCGAGACATACAAGCCAAAATTCCATTGCCGCAGGCAATCTGGAATGAATTTTGGCTACGTTACTGTGAATTCTTTATGAATAAACTTGTTTTAAATGTGCAAAGTGTTACAATATTTTGGAAAATGGTGTAACTATTCAGCAGTCACTGTGAAATCGCTGAACAGTTATAGAATGATTATGAACTGCACAAAAAGGAGACATTCCATTGTCTGATAATAAATCAAAAAAATGCCGGGAATCCTGGCAAGGCTTCGCATGGTCGTGGGGCTGAATATCGGAACGATCATGTTTGGCATCTTATTCATATATATGGCATTCAGTGCCATATTATATTTTACAACTACTCATATTGAGTCCTATCAGGTTACATCAGGACCTTTATCCCGCAACGAAACATATACCGGTCTTGCCATACGTGAAGAAAGTTTATGCAAGGCAGATTCATCAGGCTATATTACTTATTATGCAAGGGAGGGCAGTAAGATCAATGCTTCCGGAGCGGTGTACGGACTTAGTGATACAAAAACAGCTTCTGCTCCGGCATCTCTTGCCCCGGAAGAACTTTCAAAGGTACGGACTGATATGATGAGTTTTTCCAAAGGATTCAGTTCAAGTAAATTTAACAGCACCTACAGCTTTAAATATGAACTGAAGGGAAATATCCTTCAATATGCAGAGTCTGGCAATACCTCATCTGCTCCTCTTACTTCAGATGAGGACGGTGAAGGAAATGACAGTGGTGACAATGACAAAACAGCAGATATTTATCCCGGAAATCAAACTATCTGCCAGTCCCAATCTGATGGTATCGTTTTATATTCCATGGATAATTATGAAGGAAAAACAGTAGATGCTGTAAAGGCAGAAGATTTCGATCAGAATTCTTACCATGAAACAGATTTGAAAACTTCCGACAAGGTAAAAGCAGGAGATGATATTTATACCATTATCACAGATGAACGCTGGAGCCTTCTGATTCCTTTGAGCGACAGACAGGTTGAAAAACTGAAAGACCGTTCTACAATACGTGTCAAATTTTTAAAAGACGATATGACACAAAACGGAGATTTTTCCATTATTACCATAGATGGTGACAAATATGGACAGATTGATTTCAATAAAGGTCTGATTCGTTATGCATCTGACCGTTTTTTGGACATTGAACTTGTAACCAACACAGTTGTAGGTCTGAAAATCCCTCTTACCTCTATTGTAACCAAGGATTTTTATGTGATTCCATCCAGAATGGCCACTACACAGGATAATCAGACAGGTTTTACCCTTTATGAGGGGAAAAATAAAACAACATTTAAAGATGTGAGCATTTACGCAAGCATTGATGATTCATCTGTCTCCAAATTGGCAGTGGACGAAGCAGAACAACCTCAGATTTATTATGTTGACAAGAGTTCATTTAAGGAAGGGGATGCCCTGATCAATACGGATACCGGTGAAAAATATGTGATCGGAGAGACAGATACCCTGGAGGGAGTATACTGTATTAATAAAGGCTATGCGGTTTTTCGCCGTATTGAAATACTTGATGAGAACGAAGAATATGCTATTGTATCTAAAAACACCACCTACGGTCTTTCCAGATATGATCACATTGTTCGAAACGCTGATAAAGTAAAGGAAGAAGACATTTTATACTAATTAAGGAGGCTTAATATGTTAGCTGATAAACTAAACCTTGTGAAAAAGAATATTGAAGAGGCCTGCGATACTGCAGGGCGTTCTCCCCAAGAGGTAACTCTTATTGCGGTCAGTAAGACCAAACCGGTGGAAATGCTGAAAGAAGCATATGATGCGGGTGCAAGAGTGTTTGGGGAGAATAAGGTTCAGGAGATCGTAGATAAATACGATCAGATGCCATCAGATGTACAGTGGCACATGATCGGACATTTACAGAGAAATAAAGTGAAATATATTATTGATAAAGTATCTATGGTACACTCTGTAGATTCTGTCCGCCTGGCAGAGGCCATCGAAAAAGAGGCAGCAAAAAAAGGATATCTGCATGCCGGTTCTGATCGAAGTAAATGTAGCAGGAGAGGAAAGTAAGTTTGGCCTTTCAGTCGAAGAGGTATTACCATTTCTGGAAGAAATTTCTTCTTATGAGCATCTTCAGGTAAAAGGACTTATGACAATTGCACCATTTGTAGCAAATCCTGAAGAAAACAGAGAAGTTTTTCAAAAATTAAAGAAATTAAGTGTTGACATTGCGGCCAAAAACATTAATAATGTTAATATGAGCGTCCTGAGTATGGGAATGACAAATGATTATCAGGTCGCAGTTGAGGAAGGGGCCACTATGGTGCGCGTGGGAACGGGTATCTTTGGCGAAAGAGATTACTCAATAAAAGAAGATTAAAATAAGATTGGAGATTAAAATGGGCGTTTTAGATAAATTTTTAGATGCCATCAAATTAAACGATGATTATGATGATGATGGATTCTTAGATGATGATCTGTTAGATGAGGAAGAAGATGATGACTTTCTCGATGACGATTTCGATGAGAAACCAAAGAAGAAATTTTTTGATAAATTCTCTAAGAAAAAAGAATCCGACGATAATGATGACTTCGATGATGTAGAAGAGAAAGCAGTAAAGACAGCTCCTAAACAGGCATCTGCTCCAAAACAGACCGCTTCGGCTCCGTCTAAGGTTACGGTTAAACAGGAACGCGCCGAACGCCAGACACGTCCTGCAGCATCTTCCAAGATTACTCCAATGAGAAGCAGCCGCAAATCAAATCAGGGCCCAAATATGGAAGTCTGTGTGATCAAACCTTCTTCTATGGAAGATACTCGTGAGATTGCTGACACTTTAGTAGATAATTCTACTGTTATTTTGAATCTGGAGGGAATTGATGTGGAACTGGCACAGAGAATCATCGATTTCACGTCCGGTGCATGCTATTCTTTAGGCGGCAGCCTTCAGAAAGTATCCAGCTATATCTTTGTACTTGGACCGTACAATGTAGATATTACCGGTGACCTTCAGAATATTCTGGGAGGCTCTGCTCCGTCTGTAAGAGCAGGATATTGATCCAGGATGGAAAAAGACGAATTTTTTCTTAAGAGAATCCGGGAATTGGCAAATCTCTCCTGGCAGAGAGATATCGTTACATTTTCGGATTTTCTTAATTTAAATGAACAGAATATAGTCAGTAGCCTGAAACATCAGTTTCCCCAGATTGTTATGGAGACGTCCGGAGGCTATGAGAATGCGGAGCGTCAGATGGTTGCATTTCATCCTGATGCTCTTGCTTTTACATGGGAATATCCCATCGACTGTCTGAGGATTGAACCAAAGGCTCTTAAATTCTCTGAAGAGCTTTCTCATCGTGATTATCTCGGTGCACTTCTCAATCTTGGAGTAGACAGAAGTGTGATCGGTGATATTGTTGTTCAGAAAAAAGCTGCCTGGTTTTTCTGCCAGAACAAAATGACGGAATTCTTTCTTGAAAATCTGTGCCGGGTCCGTCATACCAATATTCTGATCACAAAAGTGGAGGATTCTGATGAATTTCCACGCCCTGTCCTTGAATCTGTCAGCGGTACCTGCGCTTCGGTACGTCTGGATTCATTGATCTCGCTTGCTTTTAAGACATCCAGAAGCAGTATGGTATCTTATATTGAAGGCGGGCAGGTTTTTGTCAACGGAAAACTGATCACCAGCAACGGATATGAGCCGAAAGATGGTGACATTATATCTGTACGTGGGAAAGGACGGTTCATTTTTGACGGTGTTTCTCACCAGACAAAAAAAGGACGCTGCAGTGTGCGTATTATGCGCTATGTATAAATTTTGTAATAAAAGGAGAACAGGAAAATGGCAGAACAGAAATTACTTGTAAAACGGGAAGGAGATTTCCATTATCCTATTTATTTTAAAAATGACTTTCAGGATCTTGCCGGTGCGATCAGAGAAGAAGGACTTGAAAACCGGAAAATCTGTATTGTGACAGACAGTCATGTTGCACCTCTTTATCATGAGGCAGTTAAATCAGCTCTTCAGGAAATTTCCTCTGAAATATTCTCTTTTGTATTTGAAGCTGGTGAAAAGAACAAAAACCTGAATACAGTACAGGAATTATATAAAACTTTGATTGAGAATGAAATAGACAGAAAAGGTCTGCTGGTTGCGCTGGGCGGCGGTGTTGTAGGTGATCTGACAGGTTTCGGAGCTTCCACTTACCTGAGAGGGATTGATTTTATCCAGGTTCCTACTACGCTTCTGGCACAGGTTGACAGCAGCGTAGGAGGTAAAACAGGTGTTGACTTCCTTCAGTACAAAAACATGGTAGGAGCTTTCCATCAGCCCCGCCTTGTATATATGAATATGAGTACCCTGAAGTCTCTTCCGAATCGGGAATTCACCTGTGGAATGGGTGAAATTCTTAAGACAGGACTGATCTGCGATGAAGAGTTCTTCCGTTTTGTATGTAAGAATCAGCCTGAGATCAGTAAATTGGATCTGAGTATGCTTTCCAGAATGATCCGCAGATGCTGCGAGATCAAGGCAGGTGTGGTAGAGCGTGATCCGAAGGAGCAGGGAGAACGTGCACTTTTAAATCTTGGTCACACAGTCGGACATGCAGTCGAAAAAATGAAAAACTTTCAGCTGCTTCATGGACAGTGTGTTGGAGTCGGTCTGATCGCTGCCGCTTATCTTTCCATGCAGAGAGGATTATTAACAGAAGAAGAATACGAAGAGATCAGAAAAGGGTGCCATTCTTATAATCTTCCTCTTTCTGTTGATTCACTGAATGCCGGGGATGTCCTGGCAGCAACAAAAAAAGACAAAAAAATGGAAGCCGGTCATATTAAATTTATCCTTATGGACGGGATTGGTAAAAGTTTTATAGACAAAACTGTCACAGATGAGGAACTGCTCCAGGCAATCCGGGAGATTCTGATATGACAGCTGTTTCCTCCGTATCTTCATGTATGCACTGGATTAGAGGCTGTATTATTATCCTTTTGCTGACAATCCTGGATCAGGGAAGTAAATCTCTTGTTCTGGCACAACTGAAAGATCAGCCTGATATCTCTCTCATTCCAGGAGTTCTTCAATTACGGTATCTCGAAAATCGTGGAATGGCCTTTGGATTGTTTGAAGGTAAAAATTCCGGTGTTTGTGATTTTGTGCCTTTTGTTTTTTGGTGTATTTATCTATGTATATGCCAGAATCCCGAAAACAGATATTATCTGCCGCTGTCAGTAACTGCACTGGTAATGGTTTCCGGTGCTCTTGGAAATTTTATTGACAGAGTATGCAGAGGCTATGTTGTGGATTTTATCTATTTTTCACTGATTGATTTTCCGGTATTTAATATAGCTGATATGTATGTGGTATGCAGTGGCATATTACTTGTTATGCTGGTGTGTTTCAGATACAAAAATGATGAAGATTATGACTTCTTAAGAATAAAAAAGGATTAGTATTATGGAAATTCTTAATTATCAGGTTTCTGACGGTCAGTCCGGTATCCGGATTGACCGCTATCTTTCTGAAATGAACGAAGAACTGTCACGTTCTTATATTCAAAAGCTGCTTAAAGAGCAGAAAATAACCGTCAATGGTTCTACTGTAAAAGCCAACTACAAAGTTCAGGAAGGAGATGAAATCTCCGTAGCAGTTCCTGACATAAAAGAGCCGGATATACTTCCGGAAGATATCCCTCTGGATATTCTTTATGAAGATGATGATGTACTTATTGTAAATAAACCAAAGGGGATGGTGGTTCATCCCAGTGCCGGACATACTTCCGGAACATTGGTAAATGCTATTATGTTTCACTGTAAGGACAATCTGTCGGGAATCAATGGTGTTCTGCGTCCTGGTATTGTCCACAGAATCGATAAGGATACCACAGGTGCACTTCTTGTATGCAAGAATGATAATGCACACCGCAACCTGGCAGAACAGTTAAAAGAGCATTCTATCAGGCGTAGATACCGGGCAATCGTAGCAGGAGTACTGAAAGAAGACGAAGGGACGATCGAAGGTCCCATCGGGCGCCATCCGATTGACCGCAAAAAGATGGCTGTCAACTATAAAAACGGCAAGGATGCTGTCACACATTATAAAGTTCTGGAACGTTTCAAAAATGCCACTTATGTGGAATGCCGTCTGGAAACAGGCAGAACGCATCAGATTCGTGTGCATATGACAAGTATCGGTCATCCACTTCTGGGTGATGAAGTGTACGGTTCCGGTAAGAATCCTTATCATCTGCAGGGGCAGACGCTTCATGCAATGATTCTTGGCTTTGTTCATCCATCAACGGGCGAATATATGGAGTTTACAGCTCCTTTACCTGAATATTTCGTTAAATTATTAGAAAAATTACGAAAGTAGTTTGCATTTTTTTGGAAATATTGTATAATATGTCTATCGAATATGTAACAGAAGGGAGTGCAGACTATGAATAGTACGAGTTCAATTATTACAATTGGTCGTGAGTACGGCAGTGGAGGAAGACAGATAGGTCAGGAAGTTGCCAAATATTTTGGTATTAAATGTTATGATAAAGAACTTCTCGAACACGCAGCAAATGAAAGCGGTATCTGCAAAGAACTTTTTGAGAATCATGATGAAAGACCAACTAACAGCTTTTTATATTCTCTGGTTATGGATACCTACTCATTTGGTTATTCTTCTTCAGGATTTACAGATATGCCTATGAACCACAAAGTATTTCTTGCACAGTTTGACGCAATCAAGAAACTGGCCTCCGAAGGTCCATGCGTTATGGTCGGAAGATGTGCAGATTATGCGTTGTCAGAGTATAAAGACTGTTTCAGTGTATTTGTACATGCAGATACAGACTGGAGGATTAACCGTCTTTCACAGAAACATAATAAAACTGCAAAAGAAGCAAAAGACATGATCAATAAGACAGACAAGAGCCGTTCCAGTTACTATAATTACTACACCAATAAGAAATGGGGTGCTGCTTCAAGCTACAATCTCTGCGTAGACAGCAGCAAACTTGGAATTGATGGTGCAGCAAAAGCAATCATTCAGGCAATTGAGATTTTTGATTCAATAAAAAATAAATAGGATTATATTTTTACAGATACTTTACCACATCCTTGGTAAAGTATCTGTTTTTGGATGAATTTATAACAGTCTTTTCAATTCATTCCAGATTGCCTGCGGCAATGGAATTTTGGCTTGTATGCCTCGGGATAGTGGTGTATGAACAGTAACAAGACTGCTATAACTTTTTTTTAATATATATTAAATTTTCATGACATTTGTTGAAATATATGCTATAATCATACCATGTTAAAAAGGAGGACATTATGAAATTTCGTTGGGACAACCGATATTTACACTGGGGTGTAACCGCTTTTCTGGTAATTGCCGCCAGTATGCTGTTTTATTATGGCATATTTCACATGAAAACCCTGATTGTGGGAATCAAAACTTTTCTGGGAATTATGGCGCCTATTATCTATGGTGTAATCCTTGCTTATATTCTCAGTCCGCTGATCAATCTCTTTGAGCAGAAGCTGATCTATCCGCAGCTGGAAAAGCATAATATTAAGTTACAGAAAAAAGGAAAACGGGCTATTCGATGGGGATGTGTCCTTTTTTCCATGTTCCTGTTCTGGATTATCATTTACGCATTACTGATGATGGTGCTTCCTCAGTTGATCCGAAGTATCATGAGTATTATTTACAGTTTTCCGTACTATATAAAAGTTATTGAAAAGTGGCTCAATTCATTTGTTGAGCATGGATGGAAACTGAATCCTGAAATGCTCGATATGATCAACCAGTACTCTGCAAAAGCACAGGAATATCTTACTACCGATATTCTTCCGCAGATGCAGGATATGCTCAAAAATGTTTCAGCAGGTATTTTTGATATCCTGATCTTTATGAAGAATTTTCTAATCGGTGCCATTGTAGCTTTGTATGTACTTGCAGACAAAGAGAAATTTGTTGCCAAAAGCAAAATGATGGTATATGCTATATTGCCTCATAAATGGGCAAATATGCTTATACGCGTTATGCGTTTTACAGACAAGACTTTTTGGTGGTTTCATATACGGAAAACTTCTGGATTCTGCTATTATTGGAATTTTGTGTTATTTTGGAATGTTGCTTTTGGATTTGCCGTATCCAATTCTTATCAGTGTAATTATCGGTGTGACAAATGTCATTCCGTTTTTTGGTCCTTACATCGGAGCCATTCCATGTATTTTGCTTATTTTAGTAGTAGATCCCATAAAAGGTCTGTATTTTGCAATTTTTATCCTGCTTCTTCAGCAGTTTGATGGAAATATCCTTGGTCCGAAAATTCTCGGAGACTCTACCGGACTTTCCAGTTTTATGGTTATTGTTGCCATCATGATCGGGGGCGGTCTCTTTGGGGTTCCGGGAATGATTGCAGGAGTTCCTGTATTTGCCGTACTTTATGCTCTGATCTGGAGATTGATCAATCATTCTCTTAATGACAAAAAAAATGCCGGCAGAAGAGGAGACATATATAAATATTGACTGTCTGGATGAACAGACAGGTGAAGTACTTCCTCTTTGCAAGGAAGAAAAACACAAGGTTTCACCGGAAGAACTGGAAGCGAGAAAAATAATTTCTTTATGAAAATATGGAATCCGCTTTCCGGACTGGTCATAACCATATGGAAATATCTCCTGCGGATTTTAAACATAATATGGGGATATATCAAAAAAGCAGGGATTTTCCTGAAGAACAGATATGTTGAATTAAAGAATAAACGAGAGAAAAATAAGTAAACCTTCACAGTTACAAAAAAACACACACAGGAGTTACTATGAAGAAAAAAAAGTTATATTTGACAGCTTTTCTTTTGGTTCTGGCACTGGCTCTGCAGGGTGGAATCTTTTCCGGTTTCTCTGTACCGGTTCAGGCTGCAGCAACTTCCAAAAAGCAGACAGGATTTGTGAAAAAAAACGGAAGCTGGTACTATTACGATAAGAACGGAAAAAAAGCTACCGGCTGGTACAAAAGTGCTGCAGGAAATCAGTACTATTTCGGAAAGACCGGTGCAGCCAAAGCCGGAATTCTGACCATCAGTGGAAAAAAGTACTGTTTTAATGAAAAAGGTAAAATGCTTACTACCTGGCAGACAGTAAATGGAAAAACGTATTTCTTTGATGAAAAAAAAGGATATATGCATACCGGATGGGTAACTACAGCTGCAGGGAATAAATACTATTTCTGGAATGACGGGGTGATACGATCCGGTTTCCATAAAGTAAATAATGTATATTACTGCTTTAATGAAAAAGGAAAAATGTATAAAAACTGTTTTCGCAAAAGCGGGAATTCCACCTATTATCTTCAGGCCAATGGCACTATGGCAAAAGGGCGTCTGAAAGTAAAGGGAAGCTGGTATTCCTTTAACAGAAATACCGGTCAGCTGGTCAGAAGCGGATGGTATAAAGAAACAGACGGTTCTTATTATTATGCAGCTTCAAATGGTAAACTTGTCAAAGGCTTCTATAAACCGGATTCCTATTATCGGTATTTCAGGAAATCAGATTGTAAACTGGTTACGGGATGGCAGACGATCAACGGACACAAGTATTATTTTAAGAAAACTAATGGAATCCGTTACGATGATATTATCCTGAAATCGTCATCTGGGAAAAGATATTATTTTGAGTCTGACGGAAAACTTGCCAGCAGTAAGTGGATCACGAAAAAAGTGCTCATTATTATGCGAAATCAGATGGGGTGCTGGCCTCTGGATGGCTGACAGTAGACGGAAAGAAATATTATATGAATCCTTCTACATGTGAACGTGAAAGTGGGTGGGTTACTGTAGATGGAGAGAAGTATTACCTGAGTTCCTCTACAGGTGCTCTGGTTACAAATCAGTGGATTGATGATAATCATTATGTTGGAGAAGATGGTTCTCTTATTCCTGACTATCAGAACGGAGTTTCTTTCCGGTGGCCTTTAAGCTCCGGTTATTCCTATATCAGCAGTTATTTTGGAAACAGGGAATCTCCGGGAGGAGTCGGTTCTACCAATCATAAAGGAATTGACATTCCTGCTCCTACAGGAACACCGATTTATGCGGCAGCATCAGGAACCATTGTTGCCATGCTTTCACCGGCAGCGTCAGGCGGTGCCGGATATTATACCAAGATCAATCATGATGGAAAGGGACTTATCACAGAATATATGCACCAGTCTAAATTTAACCCAAATCTGAGTGTAGGAGATAAGGTCAAAAAAGGTGATATTATCGGATATGTAGGAAGCACCGGGAACAGCACCGGGCCTCATCTTCATTTTGGGGTTATGGTTAATGGGGTAAATCAGAATCCTCTGAATTATGTGAAGAGACCGTCATAATTAACCGGTTTCAGCTAGAGCGTGTCTGAAAAATCATTCCCGCAATCTGCACGCTCTACTACATCGTTTCGCAGACAAGCGAGTGGTATAGTTATTTTCATTTTATAAATATATAAAAAAGGATATATGGTATATGAAGGAAGAATCAGAAAAAACATACACTTATTACAGAAAAGCGCAATATCATGAAACAGACCAGATGGGCATTATCCATCACTCTAATTATGTAAAATGGATGGAAGAGGCCAGGATTGGATATATGAGCCGGATGGGTTTCAGCTATAAGAAAGTAGAAGAGTTGGGAGTGATCTCCCCTGTTGTGGAAATTTCAGTTGCATATAGAAAGCAAGTTTTCTTCGATGATGAAATCCGGATCCGCGTTGGCATTAAGCAGTATAATGGAATTTCTCTGGAATTTAATTATGAATTTTTTAATGCGAGCAGAAATGAAATCTGCACAACCGCTTATTCCAGACATTGTTTTCTAAAAGATGGGAAACTGATCGCTCTCAAAAAAGAGCTTCCGGAATTGAATCGCATTATTACAGATTGTCTGTAAAACTATAGTTTTCCGGGAAAACGAAAAGTGGAGGTATTATGTTACAAAAGAGAAAAAAACGTTCCGGAAGACCTTCCAAAAATGACGAAACTTATGGTTGACGAAAAAGCCTTGTATATACATCGGGCAAACTACCAGATTATTGACAAAAAATTGCTGTAGAAAGAATTTAAATTGAACGCTAAGTAATTCAATCAATGTTTTTGATATGAAGGCAGAAAAAAGTTATTATTTGATAAATACAAACAATTAGCACGCAAAAATAAATCCGGAAACAATAAATGGATGTACTGGTTGGCAACAATAAGATAACATAAAAACATACGAAAGTAGTATGTTTTTATGTTATCTACATCTATACGACAAACGCGAGTTTTTCATATAGATGTAGACTGCAGCTGTCTTTGCGCTGTAATCGTTTATTGACAAAGGCATTTTCTCTGCAATTATTAATCATTATCAACTTTGATGATTTATATGTCTTAAATATTCTCAACAATATTCTTAACATTAAGAAGTTATAAAATAATTTTTTTAAGGAGATTTTTATGGATAAATATATTGATTATTATAATTGATAGTCAAGAAAGTACACTTACCACGAACAGACCGATATTTCAAATATTTTGAAGCTTCGAGCTGTTTTGTAAAAATCACTGCCTGATTTCTGCTAAAGGATTA
>ENA-OQHF01000347-OQHF01000347.1-human-gut-metagenome-genome-assembly--contig:-NODE-347-length-29431-cov-6.658306_pt1 | contig 29431 bp, 25 predicted proteins | sample MGYA00242559_ERZ504709 | MGnify/ENA primary metagenome ERZ504709 (study PRJEB26092, sample SAMD00036203) | human gut metagenome | host: Homo sapiens | study: EMG produced TPA metagenomics assembly of... | reverse complement strand
CCATTCCATTGATGGATGCAATGCCCCAGGATACCACGTTTGCAACGATTGCACCGATCACAACACCGGCAACGGCGAACCAGTTGACTGTCTCCAGATTCTCATCCGTTTTCTCGTAATCTTTCTGATTCATAAAATAAGAGATTACCAGGATGATACCAACCGGTGGAAGTGTACAGTTCAGTACATTTAACCAGTTACAGAAATTATAATAAAGCCATACAGACAACAGTGTTCCGACGATTCCTGCGATCAGTACCATCGGCTTTTTCTTCTGATTGAAGATATTCGCAAGACCGAGTCCTGATGAATACAATGCGTTGTCATTCGTTGTCCAGATGTTCAGCCCCAGTACCAGGATTGCAAGGTAGAACAGGTTCAGACGGATCATGACTTCAAAGATGTCATTTCCACCAACGAAGATATATGCAATCGCTCCGAAGAAGAACATCAGGGAGTTTCCGATAAAGAATGCCACGACCGTTGCGATCGTTCCTGTCTTCGCGTCTTTGGCAAATCGGGTAAAGTTCGGGGTTGCAGTTCCACCGGATACGAAAGATCCCACAACCAGACCGGCACCGCCAAAGACTGTGAGAGAACCGCTGGATACGGCGAACTGATCCACGATCGTTCCGTTGCCCTGACGGATCGCCATGACCATAGCCACTGTACCGAGTACTGCTACCAGCGGCACTGCAATATAGCTGATCACTGTCAGAGAATCTATACCAAAGTAAGCGGAAGCTGTCATACACACACCGGCTCCGATAACAAGCGCCCACATGGCAGTTTTACTGTCACCGAATAATTCTCCTGCTACCGGAATCGCAAACATGGCGATACCAACACCGAACCAGCCGATCTGTGTAAAACTGATCATTGCAGAGGAAAGATAGGAACCTTTCTCTCCGAAGGCTTTCTGCGCCAGCAGATCCATGCTCATACCTGTCTTCGCTCCGACATAACCAAGAAGTCCGGTGTACAGACCAAGGATTGCTCCACCGAACAGCAGAGATTTTAAGAATCCCCAGAAATCCAGTCCTGCTGCCAGCTGCTGACCTGCCCACATACTCGCGGAGAAGAAGGTAAATCCCAGCATGATCATAAACATGGTCACAAATCCCTTCTTTCCTTCCTCCGGTACGACGCGATCCGCGTAATCGATGTCTACTTTCTGTTCTGTCTCTTTTTTCATTTGTTTTCTCCCGTCTCAGTTTGTTTCCATAACCTTATTTGTCTTTCGGCTGATTCCATTACAGAATATATTTACGCAGTGCACCGGTAAATTCATCAATCCGCTGCTGCGCCAGTTCTTCTAATGTAATGTTCTTCATGCTCTCCACATATCCCTGTTCCTGGCGATACAGCCATTTTGTATCTGCCGGACGGATCTTTTCATAATGGTTTGCATGGATCCAGTCTTCGTAACTGATCGGAAGTTCATAACCGAGTTTTTCTTCCAATAAAGTTCCAAAATCAATCTGACCGGCGCGCTCTTTGATCCCGTTCCAGAACTCCAGCACTTCTTCTACATGCTCATGGATCTCGTAACGTCTCGCCCCGCCATCATAGATAATACATTTTTCAAACAGAGGGCTGCACATGGAAAGTGTCTCCCGACGGAATTCCGGAGCCACGATACCACCCTTCCAGTAAAAATCCACATTTGGAAGATTGATGCCGGATACACCCTTATCTTCATACATACCGAAGATTCCTTCATAATATACCGTGATAAATCCTTCAAATTCCGGCCAGAACTCCCGAATATCCCGGGTCAGATCCTCCAGGATCTCGATACCCTTCGTTCCACCAATCGTAAAGATGATAATATTCCGAAGTTTTGCTCCGTGATTCCGGTAAAAATCGGTCACATAACGCAGACAGTGGATCAACGTCTCTCCACTCGCAATGATATCTCCGATCATCAACGTGCTGTCCGGTACCATCGTCAGCTTACTGTATTTAATCTCCAGTCCCGCAATCTCTTCCTCCTGAAATACACGCTCACTGGATAAGAAACTGATATCATGCACACGAATGTGCTCCCGGTAGCAGCTCTCCTCCAGCGGATAATTCAGCGCACCGCGAAGAATCGATAAGATATTCGCTGTTGTCACTTTCTTCTGTTCTTTCAGATAATATAACATCTGAGAAGTCGACGGAATCAGGCAGTTATAAACCTCATACCCGACAATCTCCGGTGTGTTCAGAAGCTTTCTCGTCTCCGCCTCCGAAACCACATAATACTCATTCAGATAATCTCCGCCATCCAGCCGATAGCAGGCAACACCCTGCTCGTCAAACTCCGGCATCAGTGTCACGTTTTCCCAATCTTTCTTCATATACTTATCCTCTTTTTCATAACCGCCATCCCACAGTCAACCCACGATCCGCCGGTTACTTCTTTTCTATTTTCCATTTCTCACCCACCAACTTTTTCAACCAGATGGGCGTACTTCTTGAATATATTACAGATATTCCTTCCCCCCGTCAAGACCTATTTCAAAACAAGCAAAAAATCACACCGTTTCCGTCGATTCCGGCTGCTTTTCCTCATCCACATGGTGAAATGTCTCCTGATTTTCTGCTGAAAATGTATCGGTTTTTCTTTGTTTTCTTTCGAAAATGTGTTAGAGTCATACCATACGCGAATACATCCCGAAATCTTTCTATTTCTGTATCCGCATCTTTTGTATACAATGGGGGATTTTATTTTGGAAACTGTAGAAAAAGAACATAACCGTATGGCGTTAAATGTAGCGGCACTTGCCGGGGATATCCTGCTGGCGAGCGGAGCGGAGATTTTCCGTGTAGAGGAAACCATCAACCGGATCGCCCATGCCTACGGCATCGACTCGTGTGATCCGTTTGTCTTAAGCAGTGGTTTCTTTCTCACGGCTGACAGCAACTCGGATCAAAACTTTGCCTGGGTACGCCACATCCCGTTGAGTGCTACCCGGCTTGACCGTGTCACTGCGGTCAACCAGCTCTCCCGTGAGATTGAACACGGATTCTATACACCGGAGGAAGCCTATCAGAAGCTTCAGGATATCCAGCAGATGCCCGCCAAACGGAATCTCTGCCAGATCCTTGCTTCCGGCGTGGGCAGCGGATGCTTCTGTTATCTCTTCGGCGGCGATCCGGTAGACTGTATCGTGGCTTTTATCGCCGGACTGCTGCTGTATGTCTATCTGCTGTGCGTGGTAAAAGGACAGCTTTCCAAAATCGCAACGAATATATCCGGTGGCATGTTTGTGACTTTCATCGCCGTCCTGATCTATCAGTTGGGACTTGGACATCATCTGAGTGAGATTATCATCGGTTCCATCATCCCACTGGTTCCCGGTGTGGCGTTTACGAATGGCATCCGCGATATCGCCGACCAGGACTATATTGCCGGTGCGGTCCGCATGCTGGACGCACTGCTTGTCACGTTCAGTATCGCGATGGGCGTCGGTCTTGTAATGATCGGGTATCACCATTTTGTGGGCGGTGCGATTCTGCCGTGATTCATGGGTTTCTTTCGTCCCGGCGGATTTTATAAAACGAGATAACATACGCTTTGTGAAGCTTACTTATTGCTTGCGTAAATCAAATATATTTATCTATCTCTCAGGAGGTCATCTTTATGTCCGTACATCTGATTTTCGAGTTTCTTACCGCTTTTGTCGGTACGATCGCTTTCGCCCTACTCTTTCAGGTACCAAAGGAATATTATGTAAACTGTGGTCTGGCCGGTGGCTGTGGCTGGATCTGCTACAAGTTACTGCTGGCTGGCTGCGGGCTCTTCGGTTCCACCTTTTTTGCCACGGTTCTTGTCGTTTTTCTCTCCAGGCTCAGTGCGGTCCGGCGCCACTGTCCGGTGACGATCTTTCTCGTTGCAGGCATCTTCCCGCTGGTTCCGGGAGCAGGGATCTACTGGACTGCCTATTATGTCGTGACGGATCAGCTGGCCAAGGCTTCCGACCGTGGATTCCAGACTTTGAAGATCGCGGTGGCGATCGTGCTTGGCATCCTGTTTGTCTTTGAATTTCCACAAAAGTGGTTTCGCTGGGCGGAGCGTGGTACGGCTGCCGGCAACTGATCCGCACACAGGACTTTTTCAACTGCAATCTCCCACGACCGACACAGAATCCAGATACATCCAGCAGTGTTCTACGCATCTTATGTAAGCAAATTGATTCACCAGATCAATTTTTAATATGCAATGCATCAAAAAAGCATGCATACAGGATTTTTTCGCTTCTGTATGCATGCTTTTTCTTTGTGGTGATATAATTTTACAATTTTATTTTCGCATTATGGCTTTTCTGACATTTCTACGGATACGCTTCAGTATTTCTTCTCTGTCCCCGCAGATTCTTACGCTTCCACAACTACCTTGCAACCCGAAAGGCTCTTCACCGTATAATTTCCGTTTCCGCCTTCCACATGCAGGTGAATCTCATCTCCCACACGTTTCGCAGTCACCGTCATCACCGTCTCTCCTTTCAGATCCGGTATCTCAGTTTTCGCTTCGGCTCCCTCATCAAACGCGGATACCAGAAGGCTAACACCATCCGCATAATCATAATCCGGTTTCTGGTCATTATTGCCCAAAGCAAGCACTGTATTTGGACGGATCATCAGTGGCAGACTGTGATAATCATGCGTCTCTTTCTGCCATTTTCCTCCGCTCACATCTGCTCCGGTGATCAGATTATACCAGGTTCCCTCCGGCAGATAATACTGCACTTCACCGTTCTCTTTAAAGATCGGAGCCACCAGCAGAGAATCGCCGAACATATACTGCCGATCCAGGGTATCACATGCACGATCCTCCGGGAAATCCAGGAACATCGGGCGCAGTACCGGACGGCCTTCTTTGTGTGAGCGCACAGCCTGCCCGTACAGGTATGGCATCAGACAACATTTCAGATTGACAAACTCCCGCAGAATATCACATGCCTCTTCATCAAACATCCACGGCACACGGTAAGAAGACGAACCGTGCAACCGGCTGTGAGAACTTAACAGGCCAAACTGGCACCAGCGTTTGTAGATGTCCGCTGGTGCGGTGCTCTCGAATCCACTGATATCATGACTCCAGAAACCAAATCCACCCAGAGACAGAGAAAGTCCTCCACGAAGAGTCTCTGCCATGGAAACATAGCTTGCAGAACAGTCACCGCCCCAGTGTGCCGGGAACTGCTGACCACCGACGGTGGCAGAACGCGCGAACAGTACAGCTTCGCCGGTTCCTCTCTCACGCTCCAGTAATTCGAAAACTGCCTGATTATACAGATAAGTATAGTAATTATGCATTTTCACCGGATCGGAATGGTCAAAATACTCGATTTCTTTCACCGGGATTCTCTCACCAAAATCAGTTTTAAAGCAATCCACGCCCATATCCAGCAGCGTCTTTAACTTTCCCTGATACCATGCCACAGCATCCGGATTCGTAAAATCAACCAGTGCCATACCAGGCTGCCACAGATCCGTCTGCCATACGCTTCCGTCTGTTTTCTTAACCAGATAACCATGATCCTTTCCCTCTTTGAACAGACAGGATTTCTGTCCGATATACGGATTGATCCATACACAGATGTGAAGCCCGCGATCATGATACCGTTTCAGCATGCCTTTCGGATCCGGGAATGTCGCGGGATCCCATTCAAAGTTACACCACTCATAGGCATCCATCCAGTAGCAGTCAAAATGGAACACATGCAGCGGAATCTCCCGGTCTGCCATGCCCTGGATAAAACCGGAAGTGGTCGCCTCATCATAATTCGTAGTAAAAGAAGTCGTCAACCACAATCCGAACGACCATGCCGGCGGCAGTGCCGGTTTTCCGGTCAGTTCTGTGTATTTTTCTACGGTTCCCATCGGCGTTTTTCCACTGATCACATAATAATCCAGACGTTCCCCCTCCACGGAAAACTGGACCCGTTCTACCTTCTCACTGGCGATCTCATACGCCACATCGCCCTCGTTGTCCACCAGGATACCATAGCCTTTATTTGTCACATAGAACGGGATATTTTTATAGGCAATCTCACTGGCAGTTCCGCCATCCTCGTTCCACATCTCCACTACCTGTCCGTTTTTTACGAACGGCGTGAAACGTTCCCCAAGTCCGTAGACATATTCATCCACATCGAGGAACATCTGCTCCAGCATATAGTTTTTCCCGGTTTTTGTATTCTGCATATAGGCAAGATTCCGGAAACTCGACTCTGTGAGGAAAGTATCTCCCTCATAAAATGCCATCTTGTATCCATTCGGTGCTTTATCGATCACCGCTTTCAGAGAGCCCGTCTGATAGATCAGCTGCTCCTCATTCTCCTCGATCCGCACATGCGCATCGCCGGTATAAATCTTTGCAAAAGGTCCGTTATATACGGCTCCGTCATGATGCACCGCAGACACTTTGATCACACCGTCCATCGGACTGGACAGTGTCACCGTCAGAAGCGGGATATTCAGACAGCTTCCCCGATCCACGATATGGGAACACGGCAGATACATCGTCAGTTCCTGCCCGTATACCCGGTGACTTCCGTACTCTACTGCATAGGCAGCTTTCATCTCATCACGAAGCAGCCAGTAACCATTGGTAAATTTCATAATTTCCTGTCTCCTTTACATTATGTTTGTAGCCCTCAGAAATCTTCTCATTTTTTTCAAACGATTCTTCTTTTATTATAAAAATTTCCCACATGAAACACAAGATTCTCACTCACTTTTCTTTGATTTTTCGTAACTGTTCAGTACCTTCACAGTTACGTCGCGGGACAGTGGCTACTGAATAGTTACGATTTTTCATAATATTTAGATTTTACTTTCCTTGTCAAATCCCGGTATCTGTGTATAATAAACTTCAGAATATAATCATTCGGCATATTTGCAGTTACGAGAGTAGAAAACCTCGTAGAACTCTATCTACTAAATGGTTATAAAAAGACACATAAAGGAGAGACTCTAATGGAAAATATTAAAATCGGATATATCGGCCTTGGATGCCGTGGAAAAGATCTGTTGGAAAATATCGTTCTGGCTCAGAAAGAACAGGTTGTCGCTGTCTGTGATGTTTATGAAGATCGCGCCCGGGAAGGAGCGAAAGTAGTGGACGCTGCCGGACAGCCGACACCTTTTGTATCTACCGATTATAAAGATATTATCGCAAATGAAGAGGTAAATACGATCATCATCGCAACCGCCTGGGAATCTCATGTAGAGATCGCCCTTGCTGCCATGTATGCCGGAAAAGCCGTAGCCATGGAAGTCGGTGGCGCTTACTCTCTGGAAGACTGCTACAAACTGGTCGATGCTTATGAAAAAACTAAAACACCGTTCATGTTCCTGGAAAACTGCTGCTTCGGCCGCCGCGAACTGATGGTGTTAAATATGGTAGAACAGGGTGTTCTCGGCGAGGTAGTTCACTGCGCCGGTGGATATCAGCATGATCTGAGAGACGAAATCGCATTCGGAAAAGAGAACAGACATTACCGCCTTAGAAATTATCTGTCCAGAAACTGCGAAAACTATCCGACTCACGATCTGGGACCGATCGCCAGGATCCTGAATATCAACCACGGAAACCGGATGCTCACCCTTTCTTCCTTCGCCTCCAAGTCCGCAGGACTCCATGAGTTCATCATGCAGAATAAGAGCGATGACGAAAGACTGAAACAGGCACATTTTGCCCAGGGTGATATCATCACCACAATGATCCGCTGTGCCAACGGAGAAACCATCCAGCTGACCCTCGACACCACCCTGCCGAGATACTACAGCCGTAACTTCACTGTCCGCGGAACCAAAGGCATGTACGAAGAAGCCACCGATTCTGTCTTCATCGACCGCAAAGAAGACCGCGATCACGATTTTGACTGGAGAAAAGAGTGCAGCGGAAACGCTGATACCTACGCCGAAACCTACGATCATCCGATCTGGAAAAAATTCCTCGAAGAAGGCGTCCAGGGCAGCCACGGCGGCATGGACTGGCTGGAATTCGAACAGTTCTTCCAGTGCCTGCGCGAAGACAGCCCGATGCCGGTAGATGTCTACGATGCAGCTTCCTGGATGGCGATCACAGCCCTGTCCGAGATGTCTGTAGCCAGAGGCGGTGCTGTCGTTGATATTCCGGATTTTACCAACGGAAAATGGGCGATGGGTCTGGACACAGCCGATGAACGGTAATCCATATGAACACAACTTTTTCCATATAATTTCAGCATAGAAAAACAGCGATGGTTTACATAAAGTCAACCATCACTGTTTTCTTATAACAACGTTCTATTTGCTCTCTTATTTTCGGATTGCCGAAACAAATCTTGATGTGATCTCCGCAGGTCTTGTGATTGCCCCTCCGACTACCAGGGCGAATGCTCCCGATTCCAGAGCTTTTTTTGCCTGTTCCGGATAATGAATATGTCCCTCTGCGATGATCTTTGCCGGACATTTCTCAGAAAGTTCATGGATAAACGCATAATCAATATCATCCCATCCCTTTGTCTCCGGTGTATAGCCACGCATCGTAGTCCCCACAAAATCGGCTCCTGCCTGTGCACATGTGATCCCTTCTTCTATCGTTGCGCAGTCTGCCATCACCAACTGCTGCGGGTACTTTTCTTTGATCGCGCGGATGAATTCCGGTGCACTGCTTCCGTCCGGGCGTCTGGAACCGGTTCCCTGCACTGCTACAATCTCCACACCACATGCGACTAAGGCATCCACCTCTTTCATCGTCACCGTAATATACATTGGTGTTCCTTCATAGTCTTTTTTAATAATTCCGATCACCGGAAGATCTACTACTTCTTTAATTTGTGTAATATCCCGTACAGTATTGGCACGGATTCCGACTGCTCCCGACTGCGCTGCTGCTTTCGCCATCAGTGGCATGATGCCTCCTTCTTTTGTATACAATGGCTCATGCTCCAAAGCCTGACAGGAGACAATAAGCCCTCCCCTGATCTGTTCAAATATTTTCTGCTTCTCCATCCTTTAATTCCACCTTTCCTCTCTTGCACAAACACAAGATTGTCTGCAAAACTGCATTGTGAAAATTTCTTTTCTTTTTAATATTCTCTGCTATTCATTATCGCATGATATCACACCCACGTATTCTAGTTAATCATCATACTCTTCTTCCCAGTAATCATAGGCATCGTCATATCCGTCATCATAATCATCGTCTCCAAACTCTTCTGCCCACTCTTCCGCAAAATCATCGGGATCATCGTAATCATCCACATCGTAGGGATCTGTTTTTTTCAGGGAACCTGAGCCACCGGAATGTCCCGAGAAACTGTCGGAACCGGATCCTCTGGCATCTCCGTAGAAGCTGCCCGAACCGGATCCTCCGGCATGTCCGGAATTACCACTACCGTCCGAATCGGCACCGCTTGCGGATCCATTTTTCTCTTCCTCCGGATAGATTTTTCCCCGGTTCGTATAAAGTTCATACCCGTCTTCTCCCCGCTCGATCCTGTAATACACTCCGTATTCCCTGGAGATTGTCAGTTCGCCCTCCGGGTCTCTTTCATTGATCTTTACAGCATATTTTCTGTCTCCGACAAATATTTTATAGAAGCCATCTCTTTCCACCGGTCGCTGATCTTTTACTTTGCACTCCTCTTTCAGCAGTTCCACAAAAGGATCATAATTTCCATCCTTTGTAGCCTCTTCGAATATAGAATCTATGGAGTCACAGTAATAACTCAGTTCATAATAAAAATACTGATAGTCGGAATCATCATCCAAGAAATTATAAGTATCGGAGTACGTTCTCTGATTGTATTGTTCATAATATACTCTGAGATCCTCGATTCCGGCGGCCCGCATCTTTTTTTGCAGACTGATCCGGTAATTTTCCATATATTCCTTTGCCTGCTCATATGCTTTCTCATCCGCTGCTTTTTCATCCAGTTCCTTCTGTTCTTTTGCTTCTTCCTGTTCTCTTCTGCTCGTATTATCCCACTGGATACATTTGTAAAATCCAAAGATAAACAGGAAAATGAGGCAGATGCATCCTATGTTTACTGCTGTTCTTCTTTTGTCCATATTCTGACTGTCACAACCCTTCTCTGTAGATCCGGTTGATTGTTGCCTGTGCATGTTCCAGTTCTTTTTTCTGAATAATGGCATTCCGGTCACTTAAGATAGCCAGCATCTCATCCACCACATCCTCCGGCCGTGGATTCGAGATGCGATAAAGATATCCTAACATCCGCGTTGCGGTATAGTCTGTGTTCATATGTTTATATGCAATCTCCCGGCAAAAATCATCCGGGTAGCCTTTTTCTTTTAACGCATCATAAACCGCATCTGTTCTTGATTTCATTCGTGTAATACTCCTTTTTCATTCTGGTTCATCCCTGCCACTCATTATATCACAATCCTTCTTTCGTAGCTTAACTGTATTTTTTATATACAAAAGAAATGATTCTGAAGCGATGGCTGGATTCTTTCCATTATGTTTCTATTAATACATGAGTGCGATTATTGGAATTGCTGCGTTAGGAAGCTTTACATTCCACTATGTTTCTATTAATACCGGATCAGAGATACTCTGATAGCTGTTCCGGTTACCTTTACATTCCACTATGTTTCTATTAATACTTCCTGCGTCTTTTGCTGCCTGCTCCAGCTTCTCATCTTTACATTCCACTATGTTTCTATTAATACTGAAGAAGCATTGAAAGAAATCGGAATCTATACCGCTTTACATTCCACTATGTTTCTATTAATACCTGCCGCTTTTGATGTATTATTGCTCAAACTGGATAACCTTTACATTCCACTATGTTTCTATTAATACCCGCCGTTTCCTATCACTTCTTTCTGCTTTTCTTCCTTTACATTCCACTATGTTTCTATTAATACTTCGTTTCCAACGCCGCATACAGTTCTTTTCCATATCTTTACATTCCACTATGTTTCTATTAATACTGATACTGAGCCTGATCTTAAGTGAGGTGATTTATAACTTTACATTCCACTATGTTTCTATTAATACCATTCTGGACTATTTTGGCGTTCCGGTTAATCCTGACTTTACATTCCACTATGTTTCTATTAATACTTTCCGTCTGGTTGGTCGTTTTGACGGACTGCATTTTCCTTTACATTCCACTATGTTTCTATTAATACTCCGGGAAATCGATGATCCATCCATATGCCCCGTACTTTACATTCCACTATGTTTCTATTAATACAGACGTCTCACCATCAGTACCGCGGATATAACCCACTTTACATTCCACTATGTTTCTATTAATACATCGTGTTGAAACTGCAAAGATGTTGCAACAAATTACTTTACATTCCACTATGTTTCTATTAATACGCTAATTGCTGTTGCATGTTATTATTCATTCCATACTTTACATTCCACTATGTTTCTATTAATACTGCGTGGTGCGTATACTAATGTTAAAACATCTAACTTTACATTCCACTATGTTTCTATTAATACTTTTGGGAATGGATCTCGGCGTGACAACACTTCTCTTTACATTCCACTATGTTTCTATTAATACTAGATAAGGCAATCGAAGAAGCAAAAGAGAATATCTTTACATTCCACTATGTTTCTATTAATACTTTCCGAGAATGCCCTTACTGCTGTTTCTCTTGCCTCTTTACATTCCACTATGTTTCTATTAATACAATAATTGGTTTTATGTCAGATATGTAAGGTTTTTATCTTTACATTCCACTATGTTTCTATTAATACCCGCTCTGGTTGTGCTAAGATTTTGCCAGTTTTTCTTTACATTCCACTATGTTTCTATTAATACTGTATTTACTGCCAACATCATGTTATCAAGTAATCCTCTTTACATTCCACTATGTTTCTATTAATACGACATGTATTACTTTTTTGTACCTAGTCGGCTTTGCCTTTACATTCCACTATGTTTCTATTAATACTAGTCTTCGACTTGCTTTTGCTACTCAACAGATGCCTTTACATTCCACTATGTTTCTATTAATACCACATACCGTTGGGATGGTCTAATGGAAAATCATCTTTCTTTACATTCCACTATGTTTCTATTAATACAGGATATGGCAGATACAATGAACGATAATTTGAACTTTACATTCCACTATGTTTCTATTAATACTGAAAGAAATCAACAGAATGTGTGAACAGCTGAACTTTACATTCCACTATGTTTCTATTAATACAAAGCACCTGCACCTGAACTTAAATTTTTCGTTGTCCTTTACATTCCACTATGTTTCTATTAATACTGTAACAGACGAAGAAATAGAAGACACGCTTGTTTCTTTACATTCCACTATGTTTCTATTAATACAGATAACGACACCATTGTTTTAGTGTTTTCGTTCAACTTTACATTCCACTATGTTTCTATTAATACAAATACCGAACCATAATCCATTCAATACAGAAGCGACTTTACATTCCACTATGTTTCTATTAATACGGTCGTGGACAGCTGTACTTTGTGAATAAATTTTTCTTTACATTCCACTATGTTTCTATTAATACCCTCTCCTCTGAACCACCGATTAATTCTTCCATATTATACCATATTTTGTCGACCGTGATATTTTTTTATCTTTTTATTTATTTCGATATAACACGGTTCACCGGAAGCACTATTTTGCTTATGTTTTTCACGTTTGTCGACCTCTCGTAGTTTTATCTCTATCTCAGGTCGACAATCACAAGATGAAACTGGTCAGGTCATCTTTTCTGCCCCAGAATTCCTTGTCCATCCATTTTTCCTGACGTGATTTGAAGAGAATAACAGAATCCAACTCCGGATCGATATACTGTTTCAGTTCCTGCTGCAGGCTTGCCAGCTGCGCTCTGCTTATCTCCCCTTCAAATACAGAGTTTTGGATGTGTGTTAAATATCTTTTACATGTCTTGAATATTTTTGACCATCGCTTAGTTCCATGGTCTTCCTGACTTACATCATATACTAATACGATATACATACTTCACCACCATATTCGAAATCCCTCATACTCTTTTTCGCCAATCAGATGCTTAATTAATTTATACGCTTCCAGACGAATCAGGTACTGATAGGAGACCTGTCTTCCCAGTTCTTTATGCATCACCGTTTTCTTGAGCCGACTTTCCAGTTCCGACACGATAAGTTTGGAGGCATCTTTTTTCAGATGAAGAAAATTCAGTTCTTTCGTAAAACTGTTTTCCGTGATCTGATTCCGATTCAACAGGGAAAAAATCAGCCGGTCACCAATCAGTGGCTTAAACACTTCTGCAAGATCAAGACTTAAAGAAAATCTTCTCTCCCCCGGTTCATGCAGGTAACTAATGGTGGGATTTAGCTGAGTACGGTAGAGTTCTCCCAGCACCTTGGTATAGATCAGCGTATTTACGAAAGAGATCAATGAATTGATCATATTATCCGGGGGATGCATCACACGCTTTTCAAACGATATTTCCTGATTAATGATAATATTCCACGCAGCATAATATTGTTTTCGGATATTACCTTCCACACCCATCAACGATTCGATTGTAGTCGTACTGCCAATCTGTTTTCGAAACGAATCCACTTCTTTCATATAAACAGAAACATCTTTCCCTCTTCCATTATAATATCTGAGATTACGATAAATATTATCCGCCGCAGCCTCGATAAATTTCCTCGCCAAGACAATCCTTTTCTCATAATCCGTGTAATGTTCAACCTGTCTTACCAGCAATCTCCCTGCCAGCAACGTTTCCCTCGGATAATAACTTCCCGTATAAAAATTATAGTAATTGAAAAAATGCATCGGAATCCCATATTGTGAAATATAATTGATAAAAGCTGTATTGAAAGACATTTCCGACATCACATAAATATCAGAAATCCGTTCAACCGGTATATCTCTCTTTTCTCCAGCGTGATTCGTAAACTGAAGTGTGTTATCTTTTCGTTTTAAGTCCCCATTATTATAAACATAAAAACTTTGTTTCATATCACTCACCTCGTATTATATAAAGCACAAATCATAATACGCACATTTCTTACATATTTTCTTATTACAATCATCCGGTGGTATATCCATCTTTTTTATCTGTGTAATTTCGCAAATGATTTTTTCTATTTCCCCGCAGTCTTCATCTGTAATTTCCACACTCATTGTCTTTTTTAATAATGGATAATCGATTTTTCCTTTCATTCCGATCACGCCACGCTGCTGCAGGTAATACAGATAATATTTCATCTGCCAAATCCCTGCTTCTTCTACAGACTTACTCTTTTTCACCTCATGCAGCTCTCCGGATTCTTTCATAAAATCAATGTTGATTATCTGATCAATAGAAATGTGTTTGTCATTCTTTTTGTAACTGCTCTCGTCCAACAGTTTTCCGAGTAACACATCTTCGTTCTCCGTCTCCATTGTGATTTCATGACAGAAGTACCAGAGTTTTCGTTTGCAGACGAAGTAATAATATACCATCATACCAGTTATATTTTCTTTCACGTCGTACCTCCTATAAAAAGATACTATCTGCCTTCTCTCCAAGCAAAAGACCTCGTCCTTGCAGTGTTTCACAATCAACCTCATACACAAACTGTGTTCGATGGATGTCTGTCGAGCCAATTGCTGCCTTATCTATTCCATCCGGATGTCCAAAACAGGTCCTCAGATTGATTCCCATGGTTAAATCCTGCAACTTTGTCCGAACCTCCTGCTTTCTCTCTTTTGATAGATATCTGTCTTTTACTTCTTCAAACAGTTCTTGATTTTCTTCATAGATGGTATCCGGAATGACCGTAATGCTCTTGATATCGCGCACCTTCGCTTCCGTTAGAGTATATTCCGCCGGATGGATCTCCGAGAATTTCTCCATACAGTCTTGAATTTGCCTGTAATATTCTGTATTCCGTATCGCTTCTGTCCGATACACTTCATTCATATATTTCGTCTTCTGTTTTTCTGAAAAAAGGATATCTTCATACTTTTTCAGCTTTTCCAGCGATCGCTGATACAAGTTCTCCTCGTAAATACTTCCGCTTCCATTTTTGTTATCATATACAAAAATATTGGAAAGTTCAGGAATCCTTCTTCCCTTCCGGTTACATCTTCCCATACGCTGCAACAAGCTGTCTGCTGTACACATTTCCGTGTGCAGAATATCAAAATCGATATCCAGACTGGCTTCAACGATCTGCGTGGTGACCCAGATCCCCACTTCATCCGATTCTGAAAACTCCATAATCTTTTGTTCCAGTAAATTACGGTCTCTGCGAATAAAACGGGAATGTAACAGCCACACAGAATCGTTCCTTTCCCGCAGTTTTTCATAAACCTCCTGCGCCCTGGAAACGGTATTACAAATCACCAGTACTTTTTTGGTTTTCCCCTGCTTTGCAATCTCTTCCAGATACATTTCCGAATACTGGATGCTTACCTTATGACGAATGAGAATATCCGGATCTTCTGTAAAGTCTGCAAACAAACAATGATCTGCCAATCCGTATTGCTCCATAAAATCTTTCAGTACAGGTGGAAAAGTTGCCGTAATAATCGCATATCTGCCGCCCATTTGCTGGATGGTTTTCAGACCGTATAAGATCGTAGCAATACTTCTTGGATCATAAGACTGTATTTCATCTATGATCAGCTTGGAATACTTCAAAGTTGCTGCAAAGATCTCTGTCCCCAGCGCCCTGTAAACAAACGTAAACAACTGGTCAATCGTACACACAGTAACAGGATTCGCTAACAACTTTGCCTGTTCCTGTTTTTCCCAGGCAGATCCCGGATTTTCTTTCAGATACATCGCCATGCTGTCCGAATGCAAAATCGCCGCATGTTCATAACCATATCCGTTTTTTATTCTGGAATAAATTGCATTGGAAGAAACTTTCAAAGGCAGCGTGTAAAATCCTTTCTCCCCGTCAAGCCATAACAAAGCGGCTTCTGTTTTTCCGGATCCGGTGGGCGCAATAACAACAAGGCTATCATCCATATGCTCTTTCATGAACTGTTGAGCAGGCCGTAAATCTTTTCCTTCCAGAAAACTCTCCACTTCTTTTTTCAGCCTTTTTTCCCTGATATCACATGCCAGTTCCGCATTCTCATATCCGGCACTAACCGTATAATCAAACTTATTCAGCAATCCTTTTACGAGAAGATATTCATTCCAGACTGCAGGATCACATAGGAACTTCCCACTATATCCGTTATTGTGAAACAGAAGCTGGTTCAAGTTGCTGCAGTACAGTTTTGTTCTGGTCTGTCCAAGATAATCACTGATCTCTTCCAGATAATATTTCTTTCCATATGTACGAAGCTCCGAACTGTCTTCCTGGTCTTTTCTCGTATGGTGATGATAGACTGCCGTGACAAAAGCCCCAAAATCATCTTTCGTAAAACTATCGTCCATTGCAAAGAATTCGTTTTGTGACAGAGTAACTGCGCTAAGATGTCCATGAGGGATCTGACTGATAGATTTCACATTTAACTTCCGTTCTCCGGCAAGTTCCGGATTTATCATTACCTGAAAGACCAGATTCGCCTTCCCCCAATCATGAATGCGGCAGGCTTCTATGACCAGCCGTTTCTCTTTTTCAGAAAAATACCGGCCATATTCTTCAAAAAACGCTTCAGCACACCGCACAATATCTTCCTGATGGCTATTCAGTGTTTTTTGTTCTTCTTCCGGTTCTTTTATCTGTTTCCCCCGCTCTTTATCGGATAATCCCTTTTTCTTCGATTTTGCATAGTATTTCATTCCCACGCCTTTCTGACCTTCTTTAACAGAACACTATCGCTGCATCTTCCTCGAAATCGTCCACGTAGGCACCCTGCCCCAGTGTATTTCCTGCAGGATAATAAAAAGCATTGACTCTTCCATTTTCCTTTTTCCACCGCCGCAGACCCTGTTTGGTAATCTCATATTCCTTTGTCAGATGGTACACCGTCATACGACTTTTCTCAATCCCCAGTGTCTCTGCCATCGCTACCGGTATGTACATATCCCGCTTGAGATCTACTTCCTCTTCCTGATGAATTTTCACAATGTCAACCCGTTCGATATCCAGGAGATCCTCATATCTTCCCAGGGATAAATACCTGCCCGGATATAGAAGAGATTGATATACATGTGCAAAATCTTCCTCTGCCGGAATAATATGAATCACCATGTGATTATCACAGACCAGTTCTACATTCGCGATCCCCTTAAACACACCATATTTTCCATCCACACACAGCTGATGTCTTCCCTCTTCATACTTCGTACCAGAAGAAAAGGAATATCTGGTATACAGTTCCGACACCATTCCGCTGTTTGTTCCCTGAATACACAGTTTCATCGGATGAAATTCCTGGTATCCGCAGGCCGCATGGATCATTCCAAGCACCGTAGAATACGGAGGAAGCGTGAATGTCTCTTTTATGATAAAGCTGCTCGGTTTTCGATAATTTACCAGGTTCTGAAAACACTGAACTCTAATTGCTTTCTCCATAATACTGTTCCACTTCCTCTTTTAAATGTCTGAATGCTGCACCTACGGATTCTCCGGATAATTTTCCCCGGATCTCATTTTCATTGTCAAAAGTTCCTGTTACGACACCGGTAAATGTGTGGGTGCGGATCGCGTCGTCCTCTAACAGTTCCGCCAGAGTTTCTACATTGATCTGATCATTTTCTATCCGGATCCTGTTTTCAAAAAATGGATTTCTCCGTTCATATCTTCCCCCGATCGCAAACAATGGGCTCAGATTTTCCCTTCTACCTTTGATATCCCGATACAAATACTGCACGGTATCCAGAAGTGTTTTCACACGATCTGCTTTTTCTTCTCCTGTGATCTGCACTTCTCCGTCAATCCCTACCCGGTCCAGATCGACCGTTATGGTATAAGTATAAAATGATCGCTGAATTTCGCTCTGTGCAATTCCATTCTCCAGCTTTCCTCTTGCTGCCAGTCCCATGTTAGTTAAGAACTCCAGATTACCCAAAAACGGCTCCAGTGCAATAGCATTACTCAGTCTCACTACAGCGCTTCTTGTAGACGCTCCGCCTTTCTGATCGCCATCCTTTGCCGCTGTCTTCATATAGCCGAACAGATCGATTTCCGGATATTCCGCAATCGTTGCAGACGGTGCAAACTGAACCACACCGCTTTTTCCGTCCACCGGAGTCTGATCCCAGTTTGCCTGCCGGACAATGTTATAACGCATCGCCTGCCTGGAAATATACGAATACTGCTCGTGGTTTCCTCTTGACATTTTCTTTAATGTAGAAATATTTCCGATTCCCTCTCCGTAATTGGCACTTTCCGCAAGAAAAACCATAGTTACTGTCAATCCTTCTCTTCTCATTGTTCTACCTCTTTCTTTCCTTCATAACATCCAATCAGTCCTAAAACAAATGCGTATCCATACTCCGAAAATTTTTCTTTGTCCTGTAACATCCGAATCATCCCATTCGGTATCAGGAGTTTTTCCGATCCATAGGAACTGTACAGTCTCGCAACGATATCCATAAATTTCTCTGTATTTTTTACCGACAGCGCATTAAGCAGCTGATACTCGATACCACGCAGACTATCTCCGGTCGTGTCTTTTTTTGCGGTCATGATCGCTTTTCGTAATTCCGAACCGCTCTTTTTCATACTGATGCAATACATAAGAACCTCCTTCTCTTCTTCTTTTTTGTAACTGATCTCTGTTCCCTTCTGAATCTCATATACCCAATGTATATGAAAGTTTGATGCAGCATTCCCTGCAATGGCTTCTCTCAGCAGGGAATCTAACAAAATATACTGATTCTGATGGCCCAACAGGTTCATAACAGCCTGTTCATGCACATTTACAAAATCATTTCTGATCTTTGTGAACGAATACTGACCAAGATTTTTCAATGCTTTTTCTACATCTTCCCTTTTCAGGATATTCAGTATATCCTTGTTGATAATAGAAAGTTTATATCTGTCCTTATCCCCGGTTCCACGCAGGATCACCTGAATATTGGAAAGTTCCTGTCTTTTCTCATTCAATATGAGATTCAGAGTTTCCGCAAACCACTGGGAATATCTCTGATTCTCTTCTTTTTCTCCTTCCAGACTGCTTTTCCTGTTTTTGGAATTTGCTGCCAGCAGAGTGAACATATCACTGTTATTATTGACAAACACAAATTTATTGGCAAACAGTCGGAACCCAAGCGGACTTGCTGCATACAGAAACGTACAGACCGGACACAGGAACGCATCCACATTACAATTCCAGAACGCAGACCGTTTTCTTGTAAAATCGTCCCCGACTTCCTTCATAAATGCGATGGATACTTTCTCTTTTGTGGTTACAGGTTCTCCACAGTCAATACACAGATCCTTTGCTTTTGTATGATCTGTCATAAAGTATTTTCGGAATGGTTCTGAAAAATCTTTTTCAAACTGTTCCCTCATATCTTTTTTTGCATTCGAGCGAAGCAGAAAACTTTTTCCATCCCAGAAACGATTGATATAGTTGTAGACTACACTTTTCATAATAAACGTCTCTTTGCATTTCTCCTGCTCCAGAAACACCTGTAATTTCGAAAGCCTTTCCAGTAATTCTTCCGCTGTCATTTTATCAATCAGTTTTTCTTTTTTCAGTGTTATATAAACTTCCGGATGTTCGATCTGATCTTTGATATTTTCAAAGCCGGCCTGGTAACTGTTCGAGAGCAGTTTGTCATTGATAAATTTCAAATCATCCTTTTCGTTCTTTCCCGGATTCCATTTTTCATTCTGAATTTTCCCGATACAGCACTTGATTTTCTCCATTACGCCCTGGTAAACAGTAAACCTTCCAAAATTTTGCACACATGCCTGGAAATACAGACTGGTCCAGTCCGCATTTTGAATAAATTCGCAGTTCAGCCACATCTCCTGACCGTCTTCCGATATGCCAAAGTCAACACCTTCCTGCGCCTTTGCGCAGTCCAGTATATATTTCATCCCGACGATTCCGGCGTTTTTCAGAAAATCACCTGTCGTAATTGCATATTTTTCCATAAAATATCACCTCTCTCTACCAGACGATTTCCCATTTCCCATGGCCTTCCGATCTGCGGCTTCCAAGTCCTGCAGAGTACAGGAAATCTAAAAGCCGGGGCGTTCCCTGTAGTTTGTATATCCCAATACTGGCATTTGTTGGTCTTCCCCATACTTTCGCAACAATCTTTTTTCCTTTCACCGGAACAATCGAAAAACAATCCACATCTTCGTCCCATCCGATCTTGTTCAAGAAGAACTTCAGATTGTCTTTTAATGTATCCGAAAGCTCAGGATCCTCACAGGTATAATAGATATCCGTATTATTTTCCGGATCATGTTTTCTTGCCAGTAAGGAACTCTGCATTTTTATGATAAGCTCCGATTCTTTAATCTCCGGAATCTTTTTTGCTTTCACTTCACGCAGTTTCATCGAGTTTCCTCCCATGGGATACTCTATATTCCGCATTAACTGAAATGCATTAAAGAATTCAAATAGTTCTCCCATGTCCGCATCGGAAAATGTTACCATAAACCGATTTTCTTTCAGATAAATCTTGTCTGCTGCGAATCGTGCTCCCGGCAGATAGCATGACCAGCAATATGTTTTCATGACGGATTGCTTTTTTGTATAAAGTTTTTCGAAAAGTTCCGGAGAATATTTTTCTACAGATGCCTTTAAAAAACTTAGTAACAAACGATCCACCTCTGCCGGGATTTCCGGTTCTTCTAACAGAAACTCTAATTTTAGCTCTGTCATATCAATCCCTCCTTCTGATCCCACTATAACATTTTTTAAAAACTGTTTCAATGGATTAATTTAATTTTGCATTTATTTTTCTCATTTACTTTTCGCCTGTATTTCATTATAATATTTTACGTACATTTTGGAATGTAAATTTGAAGCAGTTTTTAACACCTGCAAAATACCTTTAATAGTCCCATATTGGAATATTTTTTTCATTGCTTTCCCAATACATCTCAAAAAGCAATACATAAAAAGTGCGTAAGCCCCGGATTGTTCTCACCAAGCTTACGCACTTTTTATATCATCTATAATCAATAGTATATCATTTTCCTTCATCCATCGCTTTGCACTCACGCTCGCGGGCTTCCCATGGCTCATATGGTTGTTTCAGTTCTGCGATCAGATCCCGGCCGTGTTTCTTCAGATAAGAGATACGGATCAGAATATAGATCACAAACAGTACAATTGCACCAAGGATCATCAGCCATACGGTCATTCCCAGCGTACTGATCATCGCATATGCCAGATAGGCTGCGACTACAAACGCAAAGGCTGACAGTGCATATACCAGACCGATGGCCATCTTGAAGGTAGAATGATTGCAGGCATGCGGATATTTCTTTTTCAGGAAGAACGGTACCAGACAAAGAGCGATATCCGACAGTGCATTGACGAAAGAAAATACAGTCATTAACACTCCAAAACTGGATCCGGTCGCCACACAGCAGATAGAAAAGAGCATAACGAAGCAAAGAATCACCGGTGATACTCCATTCTTATTTTTCTTTCCGACAAAAGCCGGAAACAGATCATTATCTGCCGCCGCCTGAATCTGGGCGCAGGTTAACATAATAACCGGAACCATTGAAGTCAGAACACCGAACAGCGGACCTCCTACGATAAAAAATGTCAGAAGACCGGAAGGCAGGAATATTTTTCCCACCTCTGAAAGTGTGGTCAGTTCTCCTGCCGGCATGCAGCCGATGGTAACAATACCCATACCGATATAGATAAATGCAACAATCGTTGGGGACAGGAGTAATGCCAGTGGAATGTTCCGGTTCGGATTCTTTACATCATCTGCGATCTGGGAAACCGCGCTTCCACCGGACAGCGAAGATGCCAGCACACCGACTGCTGCCGCAAAGCTGGTCAGTTTCACGCCCGGATTGAAGATTTCGCCCAGTGTCAGTCTGGAGGTATCAATGCTTGGCATACCGACAAAAATATAACAGCCCATAGCCACCATCAATACTACTACCATGATATTATTGACAAACGCAAAGGTATGATTGCCCTGCCATGCGATTCCCGTATAGATCAGCAGAATCACAATGCTGATCAGCGTTTTATATCCTTCCAGCGCCGGGAACAGCGCCACAAAATAATCGCCAAACAACACCGCAAACACAGAGATCAATACCGGCTGTAACAGATTCTGTGCCGCCATAAATACACCAACCGCCGGATGGATCAGCTTCGTCGGTGCGATAAAAAAGCTTCCGGATGCCGGTGCTACCGACGACAGATAAACATTTGGAATCGTCTTGGCTAAGGTGTATACAATCGTCGCCAGCAGTGCCAGTACAATTCCGGTTCCAATATCATTGATCACTGTGGGCAGTGAACCGAAAATTCCGGAACCGATGATCGCACCGATTCCCGTTCCGATACAGCCCAGAAGACCGATCTTCTTTTTTGTATTTGTTTCCACGTTTTTCCTCCTGGTTCTGCCCGGAATCTGATCCTCTGTTGGATTCCTGCCAGCATTCCGGGCCGTTCTTTTGATCTTTCTCTTTTAAAATTCTGTTTCAAAACGCAAAGTCAATCCATCGGATCATCGATTGATCTGCATGGCTCATTTTGCAAAGAACATTTTCAATCCCCTTCTAATTTTCTGGTTCCGGCTTTACCGAGACGAATTTTGCACGGTTCATCACCGGATGCTGCAGACGGAGTGCGCCTTTTTTCGGACATACCATCACGCAAGCTCCACAGTAATAACATTCTCCCGGAAACATCACGATCGGAGGTTTCCCTTTTTCCGGATTTGGCAGAATAATATCGCACTGGCAGATTTCTGCACAGGCGTTGCAGCCGATACATTTTTCTTCATCGTAGATCAGTGGTGTGGCACTGCACGGAATCACTTCGACTTTCATCTTACTCATCTTGCCTCACCTCCGATATAATCCTGGTTTCTCTTCTCATACTCTGTTTTCAGATCACCGAAATAATCCCCCGGAACGGTTCCCCGTACCGGAACGCCATTTTCCTGGCGGATCGTGATGAAGCAGTGGTCTTCTTTCGGATCCATCTGTGGATAATCGCTTCGATAGAAACACAGCTGTTTGGAACTGGATTTTCGCATCAGACAGGCCTGAAGGATCATCTCGGAAACATCCAGAATGTCCAGCACCTCATGGGTACGCATCAGTTCATGCGGGTTGTTACAGTACAGCTGCGGAACGATCTCTTCTCTGTAAGACTTCAGCAGATCGATTCCCTGGATCAGAAGATCATCATTCTTCACGCCACCGCAATAATTCTGCATCGCCTTGGAGATCGCCATATTCAGTTCTTTCCAGGTGACGCCTTCTGTACGGTTCATCGGTGCATACAGACGTTCTCTCTCCGCATCCACTTCTGCCTGGTCGATCTCAGCCAGTTCTTCGATCGTATCACTGTAATCTGCCGCTTTTCTTCCCGCATAGTATCCTGTGGAACATGCAAATCCGGCACAGTCGGATGCAAACAGCTGATCACCGGCCGCATAGATACCGTCAATATTGGTCTTCAGATCCCAGTCATGCATGATTCCGCCCGGCGCACCGAACAGCTGTCTCTCCTGATCCAGGAAAGCTGCTGACTGCCAGCCATTGCCATAACTTTGCAGCATATGTTTTTCCGGGTCAAATCCACGTTCTGTATAATATTGAAGGATCGGAATCTTGGTCTTTCCTTCCTCTCCGACCATCATGCCCCAGATGACTTTCCGCTCCATCTCCGGCATTCTGCTCAGATCCGCATAAAACGGCAGTTTATATCCCCTCTTGATCAGTTCGTCAAAAGGCATCGTCTCCGGTCCGCGGTACTCGTACTTCGGTTCATCGATCACGCCGCCTTTTAAGAAGAACTTCTGTCCTTTTACCGGATAATAACGCTCAGATACAGTCTTCAGCACATTGCCGTCACGATCCAGATACGGAATTTCCACGCCTCTGGCATCCACCATCGTCGCTGCATACCAGGTATTATGATTGTTTCCTGTTCCGTAAGGAGGGAAGCTTCGTCCGGCTGCGGAGAATTCACCTTTCACCGATTTTTCCATCATGGTAAACTCCATACCGGCTCTCCATCCCATCGCATGTCCGCTTCCGATGGACTGCATCGGCCGGAATTCGCAAAGTCCGGTAAGATCCGGGTTAAATAACCACACGCGGGCCGGTCTCGACATCGTCAGCAAAGTAGCTTTTGCCCGAAATACCAGCAGTTTTCCGGTGTGTACGTTCATACCGATGGCACCGATGCCCCGTTTCTTTCCATTTTCTATCGTTGTAAGAAGGGCGGTAGCTTCCGTCCTGTCATAAATCGTGACACCGAGACGTTTCAGTTCTTCATAAATCTCTGCCATCTGATTTCGCAATGCTTTATACACTCTTGGATTCCCCTGTACCACAATTTCCCGATCAGTTAATCGTTTTGTGATATAGTCCTGCTTGCTAAGTCCTGACAATCGGACACATGCATCAATCTGTTCTGCTTCTTCCGGTGATACCCGGAATGCTACGATTTTGTTTCTCCATCTTCCTTTACTGTCCAGATTTTTTCTCCATTTAATTTTTCCATCCTTTCAATATCCAGCTGTTCTGCCATTTGTGTCTGCTCACTTGGAAACAAATGTGCATATCGGTAAGTGATATCAATGCTCTCATGTCCCATTCGGTCTGCAATTGCTAATACCGTAAATCCCATATTGATCAATAACGATACATGGGAATGTCTCAAATCATGCACACGGATTCGCTTCACCCCAGACACCTTTGATCCTCTGTTCATTTCATGATGCAGATAAGATTTGGAAATTGTGAAAATTCTTTCGTCTTCCTTCAGACCGTAAAGCATTTCCATATAATCCTGCATCTCATCACATATAAATTGTGGCATCTTGATAAATCTGTTACTTTTAAATGTCTTTGGTGGGGTAATCACATCTTCCCGGTTTAATCTTTGGTATGATTTGTTAATTCGCAGTGTATGCGTTGTAAAGTCAAAATCCGCTGGTGTCAGGGCAAGCAACTCTCCTTCACGGATACCACACCAGTAAAGCATTTCAAAAGCGTAGTAAGAAACTGGTTTATCCATCATCACATCTGCAAATTTCAAATACTCTTCTTTCGTCCAGAACAACATTTCCTTATATTCCTCTATTGCTATATTTCCAGCTTTCTGTGCCGGATTAGAAGGCAAATGATAAAAATCAACTGCATGATTGAAAATGGCACTTAACTGGCTGTGGATTTTCCGCAGATATGAAGCAGAATACCCTTTTCCATTCGCTCTCTTAAATGCAAGCAAATGATTCTGCCATGCAATCACATCTTTTGGTTCAATTTCTGCAATCTTTCTCTCCCCAAAGTATGGAAGAATTTTTGTTCTGGCAATATTATTCTTAGTTCCCCATGTGTTATCCCGGATTCGTTCCTTTTTATCTTCTACATAGATTTCATAAAAACTTGCGAAAGTCATATCCAGTTTTGCATCATGCTTTAACATTTGTTCGTGTTCCCACATCTGCGCTTCTCGCTTCGTAGGAAATCCTCGTTTTGAAGTCTGTTTCGTTTTCCCTGTCCAGTCGGTATACCGATAAACCACTCGCCACTTCCCAGTGACATTATCTTTGTAAATACTCATACAAATTCTCCTCTCTCTTACACTTCGCTGTAACATACTTTTTTGCGGAAATAATTGGTGTTTACTCTGCCAGCTACCGTAAGATAACCCAGCTTCTGTAATTCTTCATTTAGCTGTTTGACAATCTTATAAGCATAAGACTTGGAAACTCCCAGTTCCGCTGCAACTTCTTCTACTGTCATAAAAGTTCTGTTCTTCACATCGCATCTCTCCTTTCTATCTTAACGTATTTTGTTTAGGTTGCTACATTTGCATGATACTAAACATTTTAATTTAAGTCAAGTGGTTTTATGAGGATATTAAATTTTTTTCGTTTAAGTTCTTCTTGCTATCCGAAATTGCTCATGCTATACTGAACCTAAACAGAATTGTTTTATTTTCTTCACAATTAATTATGGCAACACGAATGACCACTATAAGGAGGCAAACAAAAATGGCAATCGGACAACGTATCAAATTTTTTACGCAACCGCAAAGGCATGACACAAAAGCAACTCGGAGAACAACTGGGATTCAAAGGAAAAACCTCAGATGTCCGCATGGCTCAGTATGAATCTGAAGCCAGAGTTCCTAAGATTGATCTTGTAAAACAAATGTCTCAGATCTTCGATGTCAATACTCATGCTTTAACAGTGCCGGATATTGATACTCACATAGGTCTGATGCATACACTATTTGCACTGGAAGATATATATGGTCTAAAGGTAAAAAATGTAGATGGACAACCTCATCTCTGCCTTGACTCTTCCATATCTGCTCCCGGCTCATCTGTCGATGAAATGCTTCGTGCATGGATGGAACAATCTGACAAATTGGAAAACGGTGAAATCAGCAAGGAAGAATATGATGAATGGAGATATAAGTACCCGGAACTGGATACTTACCAGAAACGTGCCAAGATACCCTCTCAGGAACTGAGTGATTACCTCTTAAAAGAATTGACTAAAAAAAGAAAATTAAGAAAAAAAGAAAACCTTACCGATATTCAGTTTTTTACTTCTGAAAATCAGTAAGGTTTCTTTATATACGTTATGAAATAAAATTTTATCTTTTGAATAATCGAAAAATGTTGCCATTTTGTTGCCAATCACTAAACAAATTTGCTTGAAACCCGCATAAATACTGGGTTCTTATGATTGTGTGGATTATTCAAACTCGGGTGTGGATTAGATAATCCAGGTAGTTTTCAGTACACATTTGTGCCATTTTGTATTCGTATTCTCTGGATTTTATCTGATATTTTTCTCATGCCAAATTATTAGAGCCAAAATAGAGCCATCACAATTTCTATTTTTATTTCCCTCGCAACTTAAATATTATCTAAAAATTCAAATGTCAAAAATGCTTATCTGTGTTTCCTTTAACGACACAACCTTTCTAGTACTAATCTTATCATCTTTTTCTATATGACCAGTCCAAAATAGCGTGACGGTGAATTAGGTACAATCATCTCAAGACATGATACAAGATTTACTTCATTTGCCTTAAAGTCTTCAAGAATTTCCTGTTTGCTGCGCACTGTCGTCCACTCCAGCTGAATCGTTGCATTTGGATTAACCATCTTCACGCCAATCGCAAATGCATTTATATTGGCAATCATACCGCAGATCGGATAATCAGCCATATAGCCAATCTTTCCATTTTTACACAATGCTCCTGCTACAAGTCCTGATAAAAACTTTGCCTCAAACAAACGCGCATAGTAGGTACGAATACACTGGTGATTCGTGTCAACAGAACAATTTAAAATCTTGACAGATGGATTTTTTATCGCTGTCTTTATGCTGCCTTCAAGAAACTGCGGCGTTGTTGTAAATATAATGTGCATTTTTTTTCAATTGCATCATCAAGTGTATTTTCAAGTTCTGCTCCCTGTGAAACATCATTATAAGAGATTGTTTCAACCTTTCCCTTAAATTGTTCCTCAAGATACATGCGTCCAAGTTCATGACCATATATCCATGCAGAATCCTGTGGATTTTTATCATGTACAAATGCAATCTTTAAATACTTTGTTCCTGGAGACAACAGATAATCAAACAGATTTTTCTTTGGTGCCTCCTGTGGCTCTGTCTTAATCTCAGAAGGATTTCCCTTTGCCTGAAGCAAAATCTCATCCCACATCTTTGCAAGCTCTGATTTGATCTGAGATGGTAGCTTTTCCTCCTGATGAGGATCACACGGATATAGCTCCAGATACATCAAAAAGGCATCTGCTGTCGGAATCGGCGGTCGTTCATCCTCCCTTTTTCCTTATACACCTTTTCAAAGCGCACATACAAAGAACGAACCTCCATACGGTCATCATCTGTCCATTTATAATCTACTTCAAATCCAAGCTTTTCCAATAAAGTCCTATAGCTTCCAAGCTTACTTAACACAATGTAATTAATCTTAGAGCACTTATAAAATGCCAGAAACTCAAAGTACAGGCGGTTCTCTGGCTCATCTGTCCTCTTTGGAATAATACGAGTTACATTACCCTGCACACTAGGTGCACCGCAAAATCTTTAATACACTGACACGCTTATTACCCTCTAATACATAGTAGCGGTTCATAAACTCATAACACTTAATCGGATCATGTATTCCCTCTTCCAAATGGGCATTATAAAGAGCCTGCCACTTGGCTGCAAACTCTGATTCATCATCGAGCAGCGGCATAAAGTTCGGTGCAAATGCAGTACGTCTTCCTGCCGTAAAGGTTCCCACAATCATTTCCGATGGAATGGAACAAATTCCCAGATCTTCCTCTGCCACCACATCCGTATGAGACAAAAGCTCCTCAAGCACCTGCAAATACGGATATTTTCCTTCCGACAGATATCTTGCATAGCTTCTCTCACCCTTTTTCAGCGCCTTCTGATAATCCTCTCTTGCCATATTCAGCCACACACCTTTCTGTTCTCTAAGTCTCTTGCTCTTTGCAACTTTATTTTACATCATTTTATCTGCTGTTACAAGTATTCTTAAGAAAACCTTTCAATCCTTATGAATCCGTGTTTTTTCTTGCCTTTTTTTTTAGAAACAAAGTACAATAAAATTAACTTATGCATCAGGAGGACTTATTATGAAAAAATCTCGTTTCATTCCTGCTTTTTTACTTTCTGCAGCACTTTTATCTGGACTTGCAGGATGCAAAAAAGAAACTGAATATTATAATCCAAACGCACAGACCTCATCTGTGACAGAAACACAAACTGAACTGCAAACAGAACCTTCCACACAAGCTTCTACAGAAGAATCTACTGAGGCATCCACTGAGGCTTCTACTGAAGAAAGCACTGAGGCTTCAACCGAAGAATCCACTGCTGTTCCTGTCGTTTCCAAAGAACTTGCTGTAGGTGACATTTGGTATGTAAATACCGATTCCCTTAATATCCGCGATTACCCTTCTACTGAAGGCAATAAAATTGGGGAGCTTTATCGCGGTGAGGAAGTTCGAATCCTTGCTCTTGCAGAAAATGGATGGGTTCAGATTCACAGTGCAACAATGGACGGCTATGTAAAAGCAGATTTTCTTGTATCTTCTCCAGATCAGGTAGATGGTGCAGCGGCAGATGTCGCTGCATCTGCTGCGCCAACCTCAAACGAAACATCAAATGCAAACACATCTTCTTCAAACGGACATATTGTATGCATTGATGCAGGTCATCAGCAGGCAGGCATCAGCGAACAGGAACCAAACGGTCCTGGCTCTTCTGTAATGAAGGCTAAGCTTACTACTGGAACGAGCGGCGTAGCTACTGGTCTTGCCGAGTATCAATTAAACTTGGATGTCTCT
>ENA-OQHF01000339-OQHF01000339.1-human-gut-metagenome-genome-assembly--contig:-NODE-339-length-29925-cov-4.508524_pt1 | contig 29925 bp, 26 predicted proteins | sample MGYA00242559_ERZ504709 | MGnify/ENA primary metagenome ERZ504709 (study PRJEB26092, sample SAMD00036203) | human gut metagenome | host: Homo sapiens | study: EMG produced TPA metagenomics assembly of... | reverse complement strand
GGCGTTAAAATGCCCGCAAATACAATCGTAATCACTGCTCCTATCGGTTCTACAATGCCTGAGAGCGTACCGTATACAAATGCTTTCAGCCTGCTCTGTCCCTCACTGCGAAGGGGCAGTGAAATCACCGCCCCCTCTGGGAAATTCTGCAATGGCCGATACCCATCGCAAGTGCCGCCGCCCCGGCAAGCGTAATTGTTCCTTCCCCGGACAGATATCCGGCAAATGCCACACCGACTGCCATACCCTCCGGGATATTATGCAGCGTTACCGCAAGGACAAGCATCGTTGTTTTTTTTAAATGGGCAGGCAGCCCTTCCGACTTTTCCGCTCCTAAATGCAGGTGCGGCACCAGTCTGTCCATGAGCAGTAAAAATGCCATGCCCACGGCAATTCCCACTGCCCCCGGAACAAATGCCATTCTCCCCATATCCTCACTCATTTCAATCGCAGGAATTAAAAGTGACCACACGGATGCTGCCACCATAACGCCAGAAGCAAATCCCAGCAGTCCCTTCTGCACCAGCGCCGGTATCTGATTTTTTAAGAAAAATACACACGCTGCTCCCAGTGCTGTCCCCACAAACGGAATCAAAATTCCTATCAAAACATCAATACTCATACCCTTCTCCATTCTGCCGGCAAATCATACCAACGTTTCTGCAAGTTCAATTTACTTTGAACCGCACAACCGCCTTAAATAAATCTCCGTCAATCTCGATTGAAAATGTTCCGTTCTGTACCTCTGTGAAGCTTTTCACAATCGCCAGTCCGATGCCGCTTCCACTTTCGTGACGAGATTTGTCCCCGCGCACAAAACGCTCCACGATTTCTTCCGGTGTAAAATTCATCTGTGCTTCTGAAATATTTTTAAATACAATTTCCGTGTATTCAGGCTGTGCCGTGGCGCTCACATAAACCCGCGTGCCGGGCAGTGCGTACTTTGCAATATTCGTAAACAAATTTTCAAAAATACGGTACGTCTTATCACCGTCTAATGCCTGCACAATGCCGTTTTCAGGTGCATCAAGAATCACCGTCAGATTTTTTTGTTTTAACAAATCTTCCGTTTCCGCCTGTGCCTGCTGTATCAGTGCAACGACATTCAGCTCCACGGGATTTAACTCAATATTGCCGCTGTTGACCTTGCTGACTTCAAACAAATCTTCTATCAGATTATTTAACCGGTCAATATAATGCTGTAAATTTTCCAGATACCCCTGCTTATCCTGCTCGCTTACATTGTTCTGTCCCAGCAGTTCCGCATAATTTTTTATGCCGGTCAGCGGCGTTTTTAAATCGTGCGAAACGTTGCTTATCAGTTCTGTCTTCATGTTCTGCGATTTCATTTCCTCACAGACCGCCTTTTCAAAGCCGGTACGGACATTTTTAAATTCTTCACCCAGCGCATTAAAAATGCCGACATCCTGTGTAATTTCTTCATCAAATCTGCCGTCTGCAAGCTGGTGTGCTTCTTTTAACAAAACCTGATAATCCTTCTGTACTTTTTTTAGCTTCTTCCTGATATAGAAAAACAACAGCACGCTGTAAAGGACTGAAAGCACAATACCAAAACTCCAAAAGCACGCAATCACACCGACGATTACCATCTGTATCAGTACATACTTTAAAAGCACCGTATCCGTTTTGTCGCTCAAATCCACCTCTGAAAGCTTTTCAAAGCGTCTTTTCACATTTCCGCAGATGCTTCCGATAAGGGAATCTTCTTTCCAATACCGGCAAAAACCTGATGTCAGCATATATTTGATTTCAAAAATCCCCATGGCTGTAAACAATCCTGTAAGCATCATTCCGATAAACTGTAACACAACAGGCACAAGCTCTGCATACGGTATTCCAAGCATTTGCAGTGCTGTCTGCAATTCCCCAGTCATGGTATACACGCCCAAAAATGCCATGCCGATGTACGCAAGACAAAGCACCGTCCCTAAAAATACCCATTTGATTTCCGCCTTTATTTTTCGCATAAATGCGAATGGGTTGACTTCCTGTTCCACACTCACCGGATAAAACAGAATATATAAACCGATAAAAAATACCATCATACAGCACGTAACAGCTAAAAATCTGCCGCTCATTTCTCCATGAACAAGATTCCCGGTATTGTACCAGATGATATCATTATTTTCAGTCAGATTCTGCGGAATGGCAAATTCAGCTTTGAGATTCTGCGGCACACGAAGCTGAATCTGGGATTTTGGAATACTCTTTCCATAAATCTCATACGTTTCTCTCGCATTGCTGGTGGAAATTGAGATACTGTTTTTAAGCAACTGGTATGCACTCATATAAGTAAAATCCGTAGAAACATAATCTCCCGTACTTGTTACATTTCCATCGGCATCATAAGTAAATGTACTGTACATCTGATGGTCTTTTACAAAAAGTGACGTATCGCCGCCCTCGGTTTTTTCGCCGGTAGCCGTATTGGTAATACGATATGCAAAATTGGGCGAGTTGATAAAATCTGCCCTTGCCGTAAGCAGTTCTTCTTCCATAACATATTCAAGTTCTGAACGGATACTGTATGGAACATCTTCTCCCAGCGACAGCACGGAATAGTCTTTATTGACAACACGTGTCTGATCAAGCATAAACAGCAGCATTTCCCTGCTGACTGCACTGACATCTACTGTCTGCGTACCCTGATTTTCTGATTGAATATTCCGGCACAGCAAAATCATGCCGATTGATATCACGCTTAAAAGTGCCACAAATCCAAGCACAAATACTCTTTTTTTCTTCTTTTCCATAAACGTTCTCCTTCCTGCAAACGTTTTTTATTTTTCAATTTTGTAACCGATACCCCACACCACTTTCAGATACCGCGGATTTCTGGGGTTGACTTCAATTTTTTCACGCAGCTTTCTGACATGTACCATGATGGTTTCGGTGTTTATGGCTTCCTCTTTCCAGACATTTTCATAAATCTGTTCTGCCGAATAAACCCTGCCCGGTGAACGCATTAAAAGCTCCAAAATCGCGTATTCTTTTGGGGTCAGCTTTACATTTTTTCCGTCCACCGTCAGCTGTTTTGTATACAAATCCAGTTCCAGTCCGCCTGCCGTCAGCGTATGCGCTTCTTCTGTTTCTTTTTGGGACGCGGATGCTGCTTTTTTTAACTGCAAAATCTGTTCATACCGACGCAGATTGGAATGGACTCTTGCGAGCAGTTCCATTGAGCCAAAGGGCTTTGTGATATAATCGTCCGCACCGATATTTAACCCTGTGATTTTGTCGATGTCCTCTGATTTTGCACTTAAAAATATCAGCGGGAAATCATATTTTTCACGCAGCTTCATCGTCATGGTAATTCCATCCATCACCGGCATCATAATATCTACGATTGCCAGATGAATGGTATGATTTTCTACCATTTCAAGCCCCTGTACGCCGTTTTCGGCTTCATAAACATGATACCCCTGATTTTTTAAGTAAATCGTTATGGCATCCCGTATTCCTTTTTCATCTTCAACAACTAATATATTAGCTTCCATTGCTTCCTCCTTTTCTAAGCATGCATGTAGTATAGGAAGGAAATCTTAGAAAGGAGTTTTGATTCTTCTTAAATTTTTCTTAACAATTTAAGCACTGCAATGTCGTTTTATAAATCTGTCCTCTTGAGTGCTGCTTCTAAGCCTACTTTTCCTATTTTGCGATACTGTAACGCCGCTGAAACACCGTATGATGCCAGTCCCAGTACAACTGCCCACACATAATTTTCCGGGTCCACATAATAGGTCAGCCAGCCTGCCAGTTCCTGCATAAAATAGTCGTAAAGCACCCGCATCACAACAGCCGCAATGCCAAGGCTTAACAATACAGAAATCACAGCTGCAATCGTGGTGGACATCATATACAGCTTTGCGGTTTCTGATTTATTATACCCTAAAATACGCAGCATGGAAATTGCCGTTGCATTTTTTTCCACCACAATTTTTGACAGCAGATAGAAAATCAGGACTGCCATAAATACGGAAAATACTGTTATCAGCGGGAACATCTGTCCCATGGAATCCTTTAACTGTCGTACAACCTTTGTCATATCATCATATGTAATCGTTGCCGCTACTGCCTTACTGTCCAAATCGGTCAGTTCTTCATTGCTGAAATATCCGTTAAAATAGCCTTCTTCCTTGTCAAACAGTTCTTCAAACCGGCTGTTGCTTATAAATAACGTAAAGGATGCCGGATAAGGATACGTGCCAAGGATTTCAAATTCATAGGTGTCATCGCTGTACTCGTCTTTTAGCGCAAGCATATCGCCGACTGAAAGTTTATATTTTTCTAAAATACCCTCAGAAGCATAGACTCCGTTGCCGTTTTTTTGTAACTCAATGCCTGTAATGTAATCTGAATCTTCACGGATGCCGTAGACATTGATTTCTTCCTTTAATTTTCTGTCGGTTTTATCCAGTATCAGTGACTTGACCGCATACTTTTCCGCAGCTTCATTTTTCGTCTGCACCGGCATTTTTAACACGTACTGGTAATCGCTGATCATATTTTCCTCTACCAGCATACCGTAGTGGTCTAAAAGCGGTGTCATCAAAAGTCCGAAGAAAATGAGCAGACTTGCAAATGTTACGCCTAAAAACATCACAAGATAATTTACCTTGTTCTGAATCAGGATACGCATCCGGAATCTTGCCATAAAAGAAACCTTTGGCAGGCGCACTGCCTTTTTTTCACGCCAGTGGTTTAAATCGTGGCGCAGGAATTTAAGCGGTGATAATTTTAACTTTGTATACAATACAATTGTATTGACCACAATCATAATCATGCACGGCACAACCGTTGTAATCACAAATGCATAAGGATTCCACAATGTAATATATGTCGGAAGACTGTAACTGTGATAATACATTCCTGCAATGACATCTTTAAATACTGTATATCCCAATATATTTCCCAGCACACAGGAAATCAGTGTTACCGTAACCGGAAGTGTAATATAGTGACGCAGCAGTTCACCTCTGGTAAAGCCAAGCGCCCTCATTGTACCGATTTCAGAAGCTTCCTTTTCAATAATGCTTGCAATCGTTACACTGAAAATAAATGACAGAATAACCATGATGACATATAAAAGTACCTGGATCATGCTCTTATCACTGCCCATATCATCACCCGTAAAATGAATGGCCTGATTTTCTACTGCCGGTGTAATATTGGTAATGCCCGCCCGCAGGGAAACGAGCTGTTTTAAAATGTCATCGGACAAATCACGCTGCTGTGAATCCGTCAAATCCGTCTTATTATTTTTCCATGAATATATGAAATGCTCCGTTCCTGCGTCCATTTTGTCATACTGACCTTTCGTTACAATGGCAACACCAAAATTTGTTGCATCAAACATCATATCCGAATTGTTCTGAAACTGCGCGCTGTAATCGGACAGTGCCACTGTTCCTACAATCTCAAGCTTCTCTCCACCAAGAACAACCGAATCCCCGATTTTTAATTCCCTGTTTTCGGCAAACAGGCGGTCGAGTGCAATCTCTCCGTCCTTCTGCGGTGCTCTGCCTTCCATGACACACACCAGATTTATATCATTTCTCTCGCCGAAAATACGCAGTGTCGCATTTGCGATGGCTTTTGGTACTTCCTTATAAAAGTTCTCATACAGCACCACATCATTTTCTGTTTCTATTTTTTTAAGCAGTACCGCATCTGCCTTTTGTTCCAATTCAAAATTGCCGTCTTCAATATTGTATTTTTCAAAGCTTTCATCGTATGCATGGGTCATGCTGTTATCAGCGACCAGAAAACCTGAAATAAACCCGATTGTCAGTGTTATAAACAAAAATATCACGGCATATTTTCCGAAATCCTGCTTTAATTCCCTTAAAAAACGCTTTCGCAATGGATTTTTCATGCTGTTTACCTCCCCGTTTTACCACTCTAACTGCTCCGCCGGTACTTTAGCGGCATTCATTTCAACATCCTGAATCTGACCGTCTTTGAGCTTTACAATCTGGTCTGCCATATTTTTAATCGCGTCATTGTGGGTGACTATGACAATTGTATTGCCGTATTTCTGATTGACCCGCTCGATCAGTGCCAGAATATCCTTTGAGGTATGATAATCGAGGGCGCCGGTCGGCTCGTCGCAGAGCAGAATATCCGGATTTTTCACGATTGCCCTGCCGATTGCCGTCCGCTGCTGCTGACCGCCGGACAACTGGCTCGGAATTTTGTTCTGATGTTCTGTCAGTCCCAACACATCAAGCAGTTCATCAATATCTAACGTCCGGCTGCTTAAATATGCGCCGACTTCGATATTCTCACGTACCGTCAGATTTCCGATAAGATTATATGCCTGAAATACATAGCCTAAATGCTTTCTTCTGTATTCTGTCAGCTGCCTGTCGTTCATGCTCTGCATAACCTCGCCTGCTACGGTAACACTGCCGGAATCTGCCGTGTCAATGCCTCCTACGATATTAAGCAGTGTAGATTTTCCCGAACCGGAAGGTCCCAGCAGTACGCAGATTTTCCCTTTCTCCACACCAAGCTGTATCCCTTTTAAAACCTCCACTTTGTTTTCACCCGTTCCATAACTTTTCCGTAATTGTTCAATCTCTAAAAACATAAATTTCTCCTTACCGACTATGTTCATTTATCGTAACATAAAAAGAGTTAGACAACGCTAACTTCTTTCATAATGTTAGCCCTGTCTAACTCTTTTGTCAAGTTCTATTTATTTCCCCTATCTTCTTTCCCTGCGCATAAATCTAAACTGCTTTTTCTTCCGGTATTTCTTTCATATGACAAATGCTTAAAAACAGACTGCGTTCCGCAATTCTTAACTGCAATGTTCCCCACTGTGTATAATAATCTACATTTTCATACAGTTTACGGATACAATTGCCGTAAAACGGCTCCGTTATCCTTGTTGTGTACCTCATTTCAATATAACAGTACATTGCATAAATAAGCACAATCTTTGTTCCTGCGGCATACGCTTCCAGACTTGTATACTCACGAAAAATGCGTTTTAAATACGCATCCCGTGCCAAAAACGCATAAAATTTCTTCTTACAGCTGTTTAAAATCACCCTGTTTAAACAGCTCCTCCTCAATCCGCACTGCCACTGCATGGCACATTCCCTCAAATACCGATTCCATTCCCGTAACCCGCACAAGCTGTGCCTTTCCAAGCCACGAAAGTCTTTGCGGCAGTGTAGAAGATTCAACCCCGTATAAAAATACAACAATTTTAATTCTGCCCTTTTCAAAGCTGCTTTTTAAAATATCCAGCTCCACAAGAGCTGTTATATCCTGTATCAGCTGCGGTGTTAAAACTACTACGGCTTCCTGATGCCTTGCGATACTTTCACATTCCTGTTCATACGTCACCTCCCTCATAATATTTTTTCTCTCCGTCTTCTTCAGGCATTGTAAATCCCCAATTTTCCAAGTGATACAAAAACGGCTTTTTGCATGACTTTCGTTTTGCTTTCTAGAATAGCAAACGTACATTTTTCCTCCTCCAGTTTCTTTTGTACTCATTCCCCCTGAAAATGTATTCTGTATTATAATAACACATTTTTATAATTATAAGTATTATCACATTAAATCCTGTTTTTTTCAAATAAACCATATGACCATACACTATTTTACCCACTCGTTATAAATTTCACTATGTTCAGTACGCCGAAACCCTGCTTGATTTTCCGGAATGGCAATAGTCTCACAGCACTTTAACAGCCGCATTTTTACACCTTTCGGTGTATAGTCCGGTCTTTCCTCTAAAAGTCTGGCAACTGCTCCGCTGACAATGGGAACAGACATTGATGTTCCGCCTTTTTTTGCATATGCATCCTTACGGTTGCTGCACGCAATAATATTGGATCCTGTCACAACAACCTCTGGCTTGATCACACATTCCTCCGTCGGTCCTCTGCCGGAATAATACCGCACTTTCCTTCCGCGTACACCCGAAAAATTGGTATCGTCATACGAACCGACGGTTATAATTTTTTTACAGTTTCCCGGTGCGGTGATACTATTTCTGTCCGGTCCGCTGTTTCCTGCCGCCGCTACCACAACAATTCCGGCATCCCATAGCTGTTCCACCTGCCGGTTAAGCTGTTTTTCTTCCTGCACATCATGGTCCGGTACCGTTCCGAACGAAATATTAACAACCCGGATATTATACCGCTCTCTCTGTTCTAAAATCCATCGGAGTCCTTCCACCACATCTGAAATTTTCCCGTTTCCCTGTGCATCCAGAACTTTTACGCCTATCAGTGCCGAATGCGGGGCAATTCCTTTATACCGTCCACGGGATGCACTCCCGTCCCCGCCTATGATTCCCGCGATATGTGTCCCGTGTCCGCTATCATCATAAGCGCTGTTTTTCCCATGAACCAAATCAACGAAACCGGTAATACGGCTGCCAAAATCTCTATGCCGGTAAATTCCTGTATCTACAATTGCAACTCCTGTCTGCATACAACTCCTCACTTTCGAGCAGCTTTGTCATAAATCTGCGATGTAAATACCGCCAAAGCTATTTACCCTCCACCTATCTGTATTTATTATATGGTAAATATCTTCAATGTTACTACTTGCGCCCGGCGATTTCTCATCTGCCAAAAATGCTGTTTATTTTTCATGCTTGATAATATTTGCTTTTTCCCTGCAAATATTTTATAATAAAGTATCAGAATTCATTTGCAGGATTTGTGACTTTGCGCACTTGGCACAAGCCTGTTATGTGCAATACAACTTAGAATTACAAAGCGTGCGCAGAAATGAGGATTAATATGGATAAGAAAAGAATCGTTGTTGCTCTCGGAAGAAATTCTTTTTGGTGAAACTTTCCCGGAACAGCAGGAAAATGTTAAAAAAGCTGCTGCTGCAATTGCAGATTTAGTAGAAGAAAAATATCAGATTGTCATTACGCACAGCAACGGTCCGCAGGTCGGCATGATTCAGACTGCAATGACTGAATTTGCCCGTTTAAATCCAGACGACAGAACCGTTGCCCCGATGTCCGTCTGCGGTGCAATGAGTGAGGGATATATCGGTTACGACTTACAGAATGCAATCCGCGAGGAATTATTAAACCGCGGCATTTATAAAACTGTTTCTACAATCATTACACAGGTCCGTGTAGACCCGTTTGATGCGGCATTCAGCGAACCTTCCAAAATCATTGGCAGATTTATGTCAAAAGAAGAAGCCGAAGCCGAGGAAGAAAAAGGCAACCATGTTGTTGAAGAAGAACCGGGTAAATTCAGAAGAATTATCGCTGCTCCACTGCCAATCGACATTTATGAAATTGATGCCGTAAAGGCACTGCTTGATGCAGACCAGATTGTAATCGCTGCCGGCGGCGGTGGTATCCCTGTACTACAGCAGGGAACACATTTAAAAGGTGCCAGCGCCATTATTGAAAAGGACTACACTGCTGCCAAACTGGCAGAACTGGTCAACGCACAGACTTTATTATTCCTGACAGCATACGACAATCTTACAATTGAAAAAGGAACACCAAATGAAAAAGTCTTTGAACAGGTTTCTGCTTCCGACTTACACACTTATATCAAAGCCGGTCATTTCCCTGCAAAGACAACATTTCCAAAGGTTGACGCTTCCATTCGTTTCGTAACTGCTGATTCCGAAAGAAAGGCCGTTATTTCAAACCTTGACAAGGCAAAATCAAGTCTTGCCGGAAAGACAGGAACAACAATTACCGCATAAAAATATTGCGTAAAAAATTAAGGAGAAATTTCTGATTTTAGAAATTTCTCCTTTTTGTTTGCTTTTGTTGACTGTTGCTTTACTCTGCCGTAGTTGATTCTGTCTGTACGGTTTCCTGCTGTGTCTGATATACCGCATTGGTTACATCTAACATAAAATAGTTTAACAAGACCATTAACAACGCAAGAACTACGATAACAACCAGCGGTATCCACGGATTCTTTTTCTTCTGTGACTGATTCTTTTTAAATGTACTGCTATTGACCTGATTTGCCATTTTTTTCTCCATTTCTTTTAATTTACTTTACTCAGATATATGGACTCTAATATTTTAGTTCCTGTTTTCGTTTTAAAAATATTTTCTTTGATTTTCCGGATAGAATCCAGCCCCTGCTTACTGCTGTCCAAGCCGTCTTCATTGATATTTACCAGAAAATCTGCCTCAACTAAAATCTGATAATCCATTCCCTCTATTTTATCATAGGTGTGATGGTGTCCAATCAGATATGCCACCCGCTCTGTCACCGGCGCCGGAAATTCCAGTTTCTTTAAAATTACAGCAGCCACCGGTGGTCCCTCCAGTTCCTGATACTTTCCTGCACTGGATTGATATTTTTCCTCTGATATTTTAATGCCGATATCATGAAGCACTGCCGCGGTTTCCAGACATTCCATTGTAAATAAATCCAGCTGTTCCTTCTCTCCAATCGCCTTTGCAAAACCATATACTTTCAGCAAATGGCTGATTCTGCGAATATCATTTTCAAAATAAGCAATTGCAGCCTCAATGACCTTTCCTGTTTCCATACTAAACTCCATTCCTAAGTGATTTTTTATCTGCGATTAAAACAATTTGTATTATTATACTATACCCCTTCTTTGAAGACAACTGTTATCCGAAAACAAAATGCCCTTTAAAAATTTCATAAAAATTTCATCTGAAATTACGGTCAAATAAATATAGACAAATGCGTTATAGTATGTTATTATCTGTATACTAAGAATACGAAAGGTGGTGAAAATATGTCAAACGAGTTATCCAACAAAACCGTAACCTACTTATTAGGGGAAATATCTGGTATGCTGGAAAATATGCAGAATTCTCTTCGTACTGAAATCGCCGAAACGCGGGATTCTTTGCAAAGTTCCCTCCGTGCCGAAATTGCCGAAACAAGGGATTCCTTGCAGTCACAGCTTACGCAGATTAACCTCACACTGGAACAGAATGTTGTTCCACGTCTGAACACGATTGAGTCCTGCTATGTATCTACATATGAAAGATATTCCCAGGGTATAAACCAGCTTGAATCAATCCAGTCTGATATCCTTGTTATGAAGGATGTCATTATGAAGCACAGTACACAGCTTGCAAAGATTTCCTAATTCTTGTGCTTTTATTTCCTAAAAAATCGTGGAAAACAAACACGGTCTTGTCTTTGTTTTCCACGATGATATTAAAATTATTCAAGCACGATATCTTTCCCCAATGAAAATGAATAGATAATTTTTTCCTTTACAGGCTTCTGAAGCAGCTGCGACAGCGCTTTTGCATAGTATTCTAACTGGAGTGCATACCGCCTGCGCAATTCGTCTTCACCGCCTTTTTTTGACACCTTATCCGTTTTGTAATCCACCAGAATAAGACTTCCATCTTCTTCAAAATATACATCAATAACACCCTGGATCAACTGTCCGCCATTGTTTTTATCCGGCTGGTTCGTATCGTCCTGTTTTGATTTATCAGACTGTTCGGATAAATCAATAAAGACAAACGGTTGTTCCGTATGAAAAACACCTGCCTGTTTTGCCCGTTTCATCCGTTCAAACAGTGGATTTTTCATAAATGCAACAATATCGGATACACGGATACTGTCCGCCTGCTGTTTGGTAAGCTTTTCTTCCTCTACAAGCCGCTTTAAAAATGCTTTTACAGCAGTATTTTCTGGTTCTGTATCATAGTCCATACATTCCATCACGCGATGATATGCTGTACCTCTCCGGCTTCCCTGTAACGTCTTTTTCCTGCCTGCGATAAATTCCGGCAATAATTCATCTTCATTTTGTTCATCCACTGCCTGTTTTAAGCTTTCCGGCATATAGGCAGTTTCTGCAAAATCCGAATCCTGCTGCATTTTCTTTAATTCCGACACTGTGACCTTCGGTTTCATAACCGGTTCATCGGCATACGGATAATCCGGCAGTTTTTCTAATTCCTGTCCTGCCGGATTCTGCTGCCCAGTGCCATTCCCAGCATCATTCATCTCTGCCTTTGCAACTTCTCCTGCTTCCGCTGCCTGCCGCATATCAGACTCCGCCTGCCCTGCTTCTTTTGAAATATCCGTCTCTGCCTGTGATACTTCCATTGAAATATCATCACTTACCTGCAATTCTTCTTTCTTAAATTCCACAATCTGAAACGTCCCTTTACGCAGATTCTGCGGCAGCAATACTGCCGGCATGACCATATCAAAATAATTTTTCAAACCGGCTTCATACGAGTACGAATACCAGCCTCCGGCAAGCAATTCATCTGAAACCGCCTGCCAGCCCTCTACTGCTTTTTGTGCGTCTTTTACGGTGCCAATCATATACAGCTTTTCCCTCGCTCTTGTCATGGCAACATACAGCACACGCAGTTCCTCGCTGATTGTTTCCTGTATAAGCTTTTGTGATACCGCTGATTTTAACAGAGTCGGATTCTTGATACGTTTATCTAAATGTACCACATTTGTTCCGACACCAAAGTCCGTATCCAGGACCACTTCCCCGCGGGAATCCATCTGGTTAATGCTCTTTCCCATTCCTGCCAGAATGACAACCGGAAATTCCAGCCCCTTACTTTTATGAATACTCATCACACGCACCAGATTTTCATTTTCACCAAGCACGGAAGCTTCCGCAAAATCCACCTCGTATTTTTTAAGGCGCTCAATATAGCGCAGAAACTGAAACAGTCCGCTGTAACTGGTCTTTTCAAATGCCGCCGCCTTTGTATAAAGCATATCCAGATTTGCCTGCCGCTGAGTACCTGCCGGCATTGTTCCGGCATAGTGGTAATATCCCGTATCATACATCAGCTCCCACAAAACATCACTGACCGGATAACGCTCTGCCTTTTCCCTGAAACTGTCGAGTTGTTTTAAAAATTGCACGACTTTTTCATCATCGCTTTCCTGCATGACGTCATACAAATGCTTTGTGTTGTCTTTCATGCGAATCTGTGTGAGTTCTTCCGTTGTAAATCTGCCAAAAAAGGACAGCATGACCGCCGCCATGGGAATATCCTGCAGTGGATTATCTATTACGGCAAGATACGATAACAGCAGTTTGACCTCACGCACATCAAAATATCCTTCTGACGCGTCACAATATGCCGGAATATCTTCATTCATCAGCACATTGACAAATGTATCCGCCCAGCCGCTGACAGTCCTTGTCAGAATCACGATGTCACTGTAACGGATTCTCCTGTAGCCGTTTTCGGCATTTTTATCATAAACCATATAAAAACTGCCGTCTTCCTTTGGCTGTGTCAGCCGTTGAATCAAAGCCGCGGCAGCAGCGCCTTCACGCTCTCTTGCGGAACGGTCTTCGTCCTCCGGGGAAAGTTTTTCCTGATTCATATCAATCATATAAATCATCGTATCCGGATCATCTGCAAATGTCATCGCATTTTCATTCTGCGCCTGATATTTCGGATACTCAAACCCGGCATTTAACCTTGCCCTGTCATCATACTCAATCTCTGCAAAATACGGATTCATCGCCCTGTAAAAAACATCATTCGTACATTCAAGTACATTTTCGCGGCTTCGGAAATTGGTCTGCAGTTCAATCCTGACATTCGGACTGTCCGTATCGGTATATGTACTGTACTTATCCATAAACAGCTTCGGACACGCCAGACGGAACTTGTAAATGCTCTGCTTCACATCACCCACCATGTAGATATTGTTATCCGCTTCATTATATTTTCCCTTAGATACCGCAGTCAGAATAACCTCCTGAAGCATATTACTGTCCTGATATTCGTCTATGAGAATCTCCTCGTAATATGCACTTAAATCATCTGCCGCTTTGGTGTATTCCATGCCGTTTTCTGTTTTTTTGACTAAAATGTTTAGCGCCATATGCTCCATATCGTTAAAATCAATGACATTTCTTTCACGCTTTTCTGTATCCATGCGCCTGTAAAAATCCTGTGCGAGTGTCATCATCATTTCAACTGCCGGTTTATTTTCCCGGATATCCTCTAATAAATTTGCAAATTCCTTTGTAAATAATTTCGCCTGTAACGTCTTTGTCACATAAGCCTTATATTCATCGCGGATTTGCTTGACTGCTGCCTTCTTTACCTCTGAAATATCCTTACTGCGGCTTCTTCCCAGCGTTTCAAAAGACAGCAGGCGCACTTTACGCACCAGTTCTTCATAACTCTGTGTATCCAGAATCTGACGGATTCCCGCATGGTCAGACTGTACTGCTGCTGCATACATCAGCGGTCCATCCGGCTCATTGCAGATGTTTTCCAGTTTTTGATACTGTCTGTCATAGTCTTTAAAACGTCTTCTGACCGTATCAAAAAGATAACCGATTGCGGCATTTTGTTCTGCCGTGTCGATATCTGCCTGCCTGTAAATGCACAGGCAGTCTTTAAACCATTCCTCCGGCCACGGATAGCTTCTTGCAAAGCGGTATAATTTTAAAATAATATCCACGATTTTCGTATCGTCACGTCCCGTTCCATACGCATCGACAAAATCAAAGAACACCTGATTTTCAGAAGCATAATATTCCTCCAGCATCTCCTCCATAACATCATTTTCAAGCAGCTTCATTTCACCTTCGTCCGCAATCCTGAAACCCGGATCTAATTCAATATCCGTAAAATAATTGCGCACAATATTTAAACAGAAGCTGTCAATCGTCGTAATCGGGGCATTGTGAATCAACGTCATCTGACGGATTAACCGCTCGTTTCCCGGATTCTCCTGTAGCATTGCATCGAGCGCCTCACGGATTCTCTGCTTCATTTCCGCCGCCGCCGCCTTGGTAAAGGTTACAACGACCATTCTGTCCACGTCTGTGCCATCTTCTGCCGTGATTTTTCGGATAATGCGTTCTACCAGCACCGCCGTTTTACCCGAACCTGCGGCGGCAGCAACTAAAATATTACAGCCGTTTGTCCGGATTGCCTTGAACTGTTTTTCTGTCCAGCGGTTTGCCATTTTCATCAACTCCTTCCCTGATTTTTTTCCATATTTCCTCATCACTGAATGTCTTTAAGCTGCGGGACTGCCCTCCCGGAATATCCGGTGAAAAACCGCATACCGCATGGTACGGACAATAGGTACAGGCATCTTCCTTCTGCGTGTGGTACGGATTAATGTCCACATTTCCACCAAAAATTCCCGCCGCCATATCTGCCGACTTTTCGGTGACATAGTCTGTGAGCTGTTCAAACTTCTGTGTGCTGTAAATGTGGCTTCGCATATCCAGCTCCCCGTTTGATTTAAACGCAACCGGAATAACCGCCGACTTTCCTCCGCGGTCATCCATTTTTACGGATAATTTCCGTATCCTCATTGACAACACCTTTCATACGCAGATTTTTCCAATATCATTTCATCAACGGCTTCACGATAATCTGCATCTTCTTCATCGAACATGCTCTGTACTTCTATAATCGGATTGTCAATATTGTAATAAAGAATCCCCGCCGGAATAATATTCTTATCCGGATGCCGTTTTTTTTTCAATACGCTGTGCCGCCTTCATATATGTTACAAGCTGTAATTTTAAGCCGTAAAATGTCTTTAACAAATCAAAATCCGATTTGCCGGTTTTGTAATCCACCACGCGCACATAAACATTGTTATCATCTTCACAAATATCAATGCGGTCAATTTTGCCCTGCATATAAAGCGACTTGTCACCAAGTACCTCATGCTCATCAACTAAAAAGTTCATTTCATATGCATCGGGTGCAAATTCACCGCGCTCTAACTGCTTTCCGATTGCCCAGACCGTCCTGTCCGCCAAATCGGTGAGCCTTTTAATCATGTATTCGTTACGGCTGTTATCCTTTAAAATGGTGTTGCCGTACTCTGCAGCAATCCGCACAACGCTTTCGGATACGCGCTTTTTTCGTTCTTCATCGGATAACAGGGAAAAGGATTTTTTCTCCTCTTTTAACTGCCGCGACACATCTTCCAAAACACCGTGCAGAACCGTACCGAAATCCTGTACCGCAAAACGGTATTCTTCTCTTTGTGAAAGCTTTAAGCCATATTCCAGAAAATACGCAAAACGGCAGGAAGCATACGTTTCAAATGCCGAAATACTACCCTTTAGCTGTGTTCCGTATAACAAAAGCGCCGCATTTTCACTCAACGTCTTAATATAATTTTCCGTATTCCACTCAATATCCTGCTTCGGAATCTTTAAATAGACAAACTGTCCATCCTGCCCGTCGGCATCCGTTATGCGCACATCCGGAAACATGCGTCTTACATTACGGATTAAATATGACGGAAGTGCCGTCTTTCCGTCACTGCTTTTTTTTGCATACGATAAATACAGCCGGTGTGAAGCCTTTGTCATCATCAGATACAGATAAAATTTCTGTATAAATGCTTTTTCCCTTGCAGAAGGTGACAGTACGATTTCCTGTGCTTCCAGTATACTGCGGTCGGTTTCCGACAGCACACTGCAATTTTCATTTTTCTTTGGCACAACACCGTCATTGACTCCCGCAAAAAACAGCACTTTGACATTGTCAAGACGTGTTCTTTCGATATCACCAATCATCACACAGTCGGAGGTCGGCGGAAGCAGTCCCACTTTCATTTCTTCAAAGCCCGCCGCTACAATCCTGTTAAATTCCTTTAATGAAACATTTTCTTCACCGAGCAGTTCCACAATCCTGTCAAACAATTCAAGCACCTTTGCATAGAGCTGTTCATATTCATTGCCGGCAGGTTCACACTCCGAAAGCGCCTTTATCTGCTCGGCACTGTGCAGAGCCGTCACAAATTCATAAACGGCTGTGACATATGCCCGCACATTGGCTTCTTTATCCTTTAAAACCGCCTCCAGATTCAAAAACGGCGCCATAATCTGCTCCCGCAGGACATTTAACGTTTCCAGTTCCGGCTGGTACGTGCTTCTTTTCATTTTCTTTTTCCACGGTTCATGCCATGCACGGCTGCCGCGGATACCTACCGCCAGACAGTAATTTTCCAGCATATCGATATCATGTCTTGAAATGCCGGTCAGCCCCGTACGCAGATATCTAAACATCGTGTCATACGGATATCCTTTTTCTACAATCTCCAAGGCACTGCAAAGCATTTCCACATACGGATTGGAAGCGACAGAGCGTTTATAATCCAAAAACGCCGGAATGTCATTTTGTTTCATCATATTGGCGGCAACTTTTCCATATGTTTCCAAATCTGCCGTAACAACGGCAATATCACGATAACGAAAGCCCTCTTTTCTTGTCAGCTGTAAAATCTCGGATACGATATACTGCAATTCCTCTTTGGGATTACTACCCTCGTAAATGCGGATATTTTCCGGTGTACCGGTGTACACACCGCCCTTATAGCGGAACAGGTTCCTTTCAAGATATGCTAAGTCCTTCGCACCCTCATAGCGGTAATTGATGTCCCTGTCCACGCACACGGTATCGTCAACGTTGATTCCTTCTTCCTCACAAATCGCAATTAGACGGTTCATCATCTCTTTACTCATAAAAAACAGGTTGTTCCAGCCTTCATGTCCTGTCGGACGTTCCTTTTTATCAATCGTTACTGATATTTTAATACCTTTGCTGTATACCAGCAACAGACGCATGAGTTTGTACTGAATCGGTGTAAACCCGGTAAATCCGTCAAAAATAATTTCCGAACCGGCAATCAGTTTTGATTTTTCCACCAGTCCGCATAATACGTCTAAAATTTCCTCAGACGTAATATAATTGGTTGACAAAAATGCCATAAATTCTTCGTAAACCAGACGGATATCTTTTAACTTCGCGGAGAGCTGCTGCTTTTCTTTGACATTCTCTCCGATTTCACCAAGCTGCTGCGGTGTAATGCCATATTGGAGCAGTTCGGAAATCACGGATTTTAACTCCGAAACAAAACCTGTTTTTTCAATACTGCTACCAAAGTAATCCAGCTTTTTCTTCTCTTTTTCAAGTACGCGCCTTACAATCAGGTTCTTTCCGGTATCGTCTAACACCGGGCGGTTTCCGCCGCCCAGTTCTTCAAAAACCTTGTATGCAAGACGTTCAAAACTGACAACATCAATATTTAAAATTCCCTTGCGTGAATGCATATGCACCAGTTTTTTTTGTGTTTCCATGGTATATTGTTCAGGAACAACCACAATAAAATTGTCATGCGGTCTTCTGACAGATTCTTCACAGACTAAACGGCTTAAATATTCTGATTTTCCTGCACCGCTTCCCCCTGTAATAAACTGTAAGGACATATTTCCCTCATTTCTGCCGGACCTCCGGCGATTATTATGTCATGATTCAATCATTTTCTGCATATAGTATACCATCAATGATAACAATTATGGAAGTGTGTGGATATGAATTCAAAGACAAAAATTATTGTTTTACACCGCCGTGAACTGCTGATTGGTGCCATTGCCGCGGTGATTGCCATTCTTTTACTGATTTTTATGATTTCATCGCTTGCAGGCAGCTCTAAAGATGCCGCAGCCAGCTCTGTCAACGGTGCCAAATCTGTTTCTGCGGGTGTTTCCGCCTGCTATACACCGGGTGTTTACAGAGCCGGTGTTTCTTTAAACGGCAACGCCGTAGATATCGAAGTGACAGTCGATAAAAACAGTATTCAGAATATTGCACTCGTAAACTTATCCGAACCGGTTACAACGCTCTACCCTTCTTTGGAAAGCACCTTTTCCGAACTGTGTGCTTCCGTAATTGAAAGCGGTTCTACCAAAAATATTACATATCCCGCTGAGAACAAATACACCGCTACAATGCTTCTGAATGCCATTCAGACAGCACTCGATAAATGCACGATACAATAAAAAGGCTGTGGCACGCAATCAGGATTTCTGATTTTTGTGCCACAGCTCTTTTCCTTTTATACACCAAAGTAGCTGACTTCTTCTGCCTGTTCTACATTGTAAAATCCGGCATAGCCGCGCTCCTCTAATTTACTTAGAAACTTACCGGTCTTTTTCGGTTTTATATAAAGGGATGCAATCATGCCTTCACTTCTTAACTTTTCAGCTGTCTTGACAGCTTCTGTTAAATGTCCGTCTTCATATAATACGGCAATCTTTTTACTGCCGTCCGGAATTTCAATGCCGTTCTGCATAAGGATAGAGAAAATACGCTCAATCCGATTGAAAATCCGACTGCCGGAATGGACTGGTTTAAGAACTTGCCAATCAGATTGTCATATCTTCCACCGCCTGCGATTGCGCCCTTAAAGTCAATGCTTTCCACTTCAAAAACGGTTCCTGTGTAGTATCCCTGTCCTCTGACCAGTGATAAATCAAAGACCACATCGTATGCCCCTGCTGAAAGTGCCTTCACTGTTGTCATAATCTTTTCAAGACTCTCTGCCGGTTCTTTATCTTCCAACATATCCTTTAAAGAATCCAGACTAAAATCATTTTTTTTCAAGGAACTGTGTAAACTTTGTAATGGCTTCTTTTGCAAATCCTTTTTCTGTCAGTTCTGCTTCTACACCGTCCATGCCGATTTTATCCAGCTTATCAAATGTAATGCACACACTGTCTAATTCATTTTCCGCAAAGCCCATCTGCATTAATACGGCACGTAACAGTCTTCTGTCGTTTAACTTAACTTTGAAATTCTTCATGCCGATTGCCTGTAATGCCTTTGTGGTTGTTAAAATCAGTTCGATTTCCGAATCGTTGGATTCTGAACCGATAATATCAATATCACACTGGATAAATTCTCTTAATCTGCCCTTCTGCGGACGTTCTGCACGATACACACGATCCATCTGGATACATTTCATCGGAAGTGTCAGCTTGTCTTTATTATTCGCATAATATCTGCTGAGCGGCAGTGTCAAGTCATAACGCAGTCCCATATCTGCAAGCACATTCTCATTTTCCGAAGTCACGCCTGATGCCAGTGCCTTATCCAGCTTGTCGCCGCGTTTCATAATCTTGAAAATGAGGTTCAGATTTTCTCCGCCATCACTTTTATCCAGATTTTCAATATCTTCAATTACAGGTGTAATAATATGTTCAAATCCATTGGCAAGATAGACTTCAAGAATCTTCTGCTGTAAATAATCCCTGATTTCCACTTCCTTTGGAAGATAATCGTTTGTTCCTTTAACCGGTGTAACCTTCATAATTGCCTCCTAGACTTTTCCTTAAACTCACTTCTTCTTATCATACCATATCCGGCATTTGAAATACAAGGTCTTTCACGCACTTCTTTGCGCCCTAAGCACACGGTCATCACACAGTTTCTTTTTTACGGTTTAAATAAGACACTGCCGAAAGTGCAGCAACATTGCCCTGTCCCGCCGCTTTAATATACTGGTACGGTGTTCCCGCAATATCGCCGCAGGCAAATAATCCCGCCACATTGGTTTCCATCTGCAGATTGACTGCGGCATGATTTTTTTCGGTCTTTAAGCCCGGGACGAGCTGTCCCGGAAAGACGGCTTCCCGTAAAATGAAAATGCCGTCCACCGGATACAGCTTTCCGTCAGTCTTTAACTGCTCCACTTTCATCGTGCCGGTAATCTCTGCCGGCTTTTCCGTACAGATTTCAATGTTACCGGAAAGCCCCGGCAATACAGCTTCTTTGCCCATTGGAAAGTATAACACTTTTCCCACAATTTCAGCTAAATACTGTGCTTCCTCAACGGATTCTTTAGTATATCCGATAACTGCGACCGTCTTTCCTTTAAAAAACTGTGCATCACACGTTGCACAATAGCTGACGCCGCGTCCCAAAAATTCATTTTCACCCGGAAACGGCTTATCCGCCGTCATGCCGCAGGCTAAAATCACGCTGTCTGCCCGGTACTGCTCCTGTCCTGCCTGAATGGCAAAATAACTGCCCATTGCATAAACGGCATGAACTCTTTTTTTCGTAACCGCAATCTGCAATTCGTCCAAATGTCTTTTATATGCCTGTGCCAGCTCCTCTCCCGAAACGGCAGGCAGTCCCGGATAATTTAAAATCCGGTGTGCTTTTGCCACCTTACTGCTCACCGGCTCAGCGCCGAACAAAAGTATCTCTTTATTTCTGATTTTTGCGGTAATAGCGGCAGAAATGCCCGCCGGTCCTGTACCGATAATCGCAATGTCCGCAGTCTTTATATCCTGTGCCACTTGTCATGCTCCTTTCACTTTTTTGCATTTTCCTTCAGTGCTTTTCAAATTTTTTCGCACCTCTGCACCATATTACTCTGTTAGTATACTGCAAAATGTGTATGTCATACCCGTTCTTATCCGCAATCCACGGTAATTTTCGTATCCGATAAAAATCTGTTCTCTGTCCGTGTCCTCACATATTTGCACTTACCTTAATTATAAATGGAATACCACCGTTGCCACATTAAAGTATATCAGTATTGAACAGGTATCCACAATCGTTGTAATCAGCGGCGATGCCATAATTGCCGGGTCAAAATGCAGTTTCTTTGCAAGCAGTGGCAGAATACAGCCGATAAGCTTTGCAAAAATAACTGTAATAACCAGTGAAATTGAAATGACAACCGCCAGTGAAAAGTTCTTATACATCAGCAGGATTCTAAGCCCGTTTGCCAGTGCCAGAATCACACCGACAATAATTGAAATCCGGAATTCCTTAAACATCACCTTAAAAATATCACGAAAGGTAATTTCTCCCAGTGCAATCCCACGGATAATCAGCGTGGAACTTTGTGAACCGCAGTTACCGCCTGTATCCATCAGCATTGGAATAAAGGATACTAAAATCGGCACTGCCGCAAACGCATTTTCATAGTGTGTGATAATCACCCCCGTTGCCGTAGCGGATAACATCAACACCAAAAGCCACACAATTCTGTTTTTGGCATGTGTCATCACCGGTGTTTCAAAGTAAGATTTTTCACTCGGATTGACTGCTGCCATGAGTGACATATCCTCTGTCGCTTCATCAACCACAACATCGAGTGCATCATCGACCGTGACGATTCCGACCATACATTCATCGGTATCCAGAACCGGAAGTGCCAGCAAATCATATTTTGAAAATAACTGTCCGACCTGCTCCTGGTCATCGCCCGTATGCACAAAAATAATCTCTGTCCGCATAAGTTCTTCAATCGTTTTGTCGTCATCTGCCACCATTAAGTCTTTGGCGGTCACAATGCCTACCAGTCTGCGCGCTTCCAGCACATAGCAGGTATAAATCGTTTCCTTGTGGATTCCTACTTCTTTAATATGTGCCATTGCCTGCTTTACGGTCATGGTGCGCTTGAGTGACACATATTCTGTTGTCATAATGCTGCCTGCGCTGTCCTGCGGATAATCCAGCAGAATATTAATCTGCGCACGCTTCTGCGAATTGATATTGGATAAAATCCTTGTTACGACATTTGCCGGTAAATCTTCCAGTAAATCCACGGTATCGTCCATAAACATATCGTCTATGATTTCTTTTAATTCCGTTTCCGTGAAAGCATTAATCAGACAGCTCTGTGTTGCATTGCTCATATTGGCAAAAACTTCGGCTGCCTTTGCTTTCGGAATCAGACGGAATGCCTGTGCAAGTTCCTTTTCTTCAAATTCTGACAGCAGTGAGGCAATGTCTACTGCATTCATCACATTTAAAATGCTTCTGATTGCTTTGAATTCTCTTGCTGCCAGAAGTTCCATAAAAATGTTCTTCTCCATTTTCTATGCTCCCTTCTGTCGTATCCGTATTGTGTAAATTTTCCGAATGATAACTGACGCCCGAATCCATTTGCCTCACCTCCTTTAATACTAAAAAAACTCCGTCTGACGACGGAGTTTGAAATTCAATCTTAATCTTTGCGCAGCCATTTCTTTATCTGGCGCTGTGCTTCCGTCGTCCAAGCTTTAGCATCACAGGGCATATTAGTTGCATTAGGTTATGCCTTAAACCGACATAGCCTGCTGACCAACGATTTGTGTCTCCACAAATTTGCGGCAGCAACCTTAGGAAAATCCAAATCCCTGTGGTAACCTCACCTACCGAAGTATTTCGTTTTTTTCATTATAGACACAGAAAATAAAATCTGTCAACTGCTTTTTTCGTAAAAATCATACTTACCGTGTTTTTTCTTCGTCCATAAAATAAAGCCTTGCGCCGAAATCCGGGAAGTAACGCACTTCATCATTCAGTCCCGTTGCGCAGAATGCCTGCTTTAAGCGCACACCGCAGTACATCAGCGTATCGCCGAATACATGGTAGTCCTCCCGCTCACCGTTTATTTTAATCCATTTGGCGGCGAGGTGCTGTATCAGGGAATCCTGACGGATATGCACCGGCGATGCGGTGTTGACCAAATCCCCGAAATCCTTGATATTGTACTTTAACGCACGATTGTAAAAATGATACTGCTTTTCAGGGTCTAATCCCTTTGCATAAAAGCATGTATGCGGCGTGTTTGCCACCGCAAGTTTATTCATCAGCAATCCGACCGCTTCGGAAGTATCTTTTTTGACACAGCTCCACTCCATCAGACTGCCACCGCCCGCCGACAGTACACTGCTGTCACGGATATCCCTGTCCGAAAAACTTCTGCCGCGGTAAAAAATTCCCCGCTGGAACAGCTCCCGCTTTTCTTTATACAAGGTAATCTGTGCTTTCACCGCCTCAAGTTCTTCTTTGGACATATCACAGAAATTACATTCATAACCCAAATTCCCGAAAGCCGCCACGGCAAAGCGTGTTTCAAGCGGCGTGCGGCGCAGTGTCTGGTGATTCGGGCTTGCTGAAACGTGTGAACTAAGCACGGACGGCGGATAGCCGTAAGTGTAATTGTTTTGAATCTGCGCGCGGCTGACCGCATCTGTATTATCGCTTGCCCAGATTTGCGGAAAATAACACAAAATGCCGAGGTCAAAGCGGTTGCCGCCTGCCGCACAGCCTTCAAATAAAATATCCGGAAAACGTTTTGTCAATACGTCCATGCAGTGATACAGCCCGCAGATATAGCGGTGTGCTGCTTCACCCTGTCTGTCCGGCGGCAGATACGGTGAATAATCATCACTGAAAATCCGGTTCATGTCCCATTTGACATAAGAAATATCCGCACCGGAAAAAACACGGCTCATTTCTTCAATGACAAATTCCTGCACCTGCAGATTGGCTAAATCTAAAATCCGCTGGTTTCTGCCCTCGGAATGATTCCTGCCGGGAACGGCAGCTGCCCAGTCCGGGTGCTTTTCATACAAACGGCTGTTGACACTCACCATTTCCGGTTCTACCCAGATACCAAAATCCAGTCCAAGTGCTTTGATTTTCTGCGCAATTCCCAAAAGTCCGCCCGGCAGCTTCTTTTCATCGGCATACCAGTCCCCAAGGGAACTCTTATCGTCATTCCGGTTTCCAAACCAGCCGTCATCCATGACAAACAGTTCGATTCCCGCTTCTTTTGCCGCCTTTGCAAGGCGTAGCAGTTTCCTTTCGTTAATGTCAAAATACGCCGCTTCCCAGCTGTTTAACAGCACCGGGCGCAGTTTCCGTTTCCATGTGCCGCGAACAACATGCTCCTGCACAAAATCATGCAGTTGGTGACTCATTTGATTATAACCTGATGCCGCATAGGTCAGCACCGCTTCCGGTGTTTCAAAAACTTCACCTGTGCCAACCGTAAAGCAGAAATTTTTCGGCTGGATACCGGAAACGATTCTTGTACGTCCTGCCTGCACCTCTACAGCTTCATAGTGACTGCCGCTGTAAATAAGATTTATTCCGAAACACTCTCCGGTGTCCTCGGTCGTTTCTTTTCTGCCAAGCATGATAAACGGATTGGCACGGCTCGATGACGTTCCCGTAAAGGATTCATTGACATATTTTCCGGTTTCAAGCACGGCTTCACTGCGGTTCATTTCCCGTGTCCATGCGCCGTGAAATGTTGAAAGCACATAGTCTGCCCTGTGTAAATCAAGCTGCATGCTCATCAGCCGCCTAAGCTTCACAGGCTGTTCTCCTTCATTTTTAAAAACAGCGCGCCTTGTAATCACATCGCAGTCTTCGTATACGTCATAATACAGTTCCAGCTTTGTTTTTCCTTCTTTGTCTGCCAGAACGACCTTGAGCTGTTCGGATTTGCCGTTTTCATCATATGCACCCGGAAGTGTCTGCAAGCCGCATTTTGTTTCGGAAATCTGTGCGCTCTCAAACAAAAAATCCGCCGTTGTACTGCCATCCGCATATTCTGTTTCAATAAACGGTTCACGGATATCGCCTTTTCCGTAAGATGACATTTCAAGACAGCAATCCTCCAATGAAAGATTTTCAAAACTGCTGTCATACGCAATCGTATTGCCCGGAAGAAATGCCCTTTTTTCCATCATTACGGTCTGCTGTGCATGAATCCGCCTTCCATAAAACAAATGCTCCGGATGTCCGCTCTCCATGACACAAAATACATAAGACGTATGCCGTGTATGCAGTGCATACAGATTTTTTTCTATCGTAATCATATCGGAAATCCTTTCTTTATCATATATACCTTTTAAGCCCGCAGTGTATTGTTAATCTCCTCCATTTTACTCTCTGTCAGAATATATTTCTTGTGAAAATAAAACACAGCAAGTAACAGTCCTGCAATCGGAAGCACCGTCATTGTCATACGCAGTCCGACCAGCGAACCGCCTGCCTGTGCGGCTTCTCCCGCCACAACTGCCGTATCCTGACTTAAATGGCTCAGCGACAGGCACACGGATACAACCAGTGCCGCTACACCGGAAGCTAATTTTACAACAAATGTCTGCATAGAAAAAATCACGCTCTCGTCCCTGCGCTTATTTTTTAATTCACCATAATCCACGGTATTGGCAAGGAAAATGGTTGTAAGCACCAGTAACATGCCGTTTGCCGCAAAGATGAAAAATGCCGGAATAAACAGTATAAATACATTGGACATTGTTGTAAATACAAGCACCAGCAGCACTAAATATCCTGCTATCGCCATGGCAAAGCTCACGTAAAAAATGCGGATTGTATTTAAAAATTTACGCAGTAACGGAAACAGAATCATCATCGACAATATCTGTATTGCACCGCCAAAGGTGTTAAACAGCGTATAGCCGTTGTACCAGTCCGCACCGCCGAAATCATATTTAAAAAAGTAAATCACCAGATTGGACGTAATGTATACCGATGTATTAATCAGCACAATGGTAATAACAACCGTCATTGCCTGGTCATTTTGCAGTAATGCCTTAAACATCTGCTTTATGGACGGCGCATCGACATCAACCGTTGATTTTTCTTTGATATTCAGACAGGTAATCAGAATGAATACAAAAAACAATACGGATAAAATCAGGGCAAACCACTTAAAGCCCGTTCTTTCATTGCCGTTTCCGAAAAAGTAGACGCACTGCATAGTGATAACCGTTACCAGTGCAGAACCGACCCCTGCGCAGGAACGTGCGAGCGTGGAAAGATTTTCACGTTCCTTTCCTCCCTGCGTAAATGCCGGAATCATGGACCAGTACGGAATATCCATCATGGTATAGGTCACACCCCATAAAATGTATGTAACCGCCGCATAGGCTACCAGCCCGCCGCCGTCCAATGCAGGCGGTGCCGCAAACATCAGATACAACACGATGGCATTGAGCGCCGTTCCCACAAACAGCCACGGCCGGAACTTCCCGAACCGTGTCCTTGTCTTTGCCACAATAACCCCCATAACCGGGTCATTAAACGCATCAAACACGCGCGCCGCCATTAAAATCATGCCCATTGCAATCGCGCTGACGCCTAAAATATCCTGATAATAATACAAAATATAACTTGCCGAAAACATATAAACCATGTCTTTTCCCACGGCACCCAGTCCGTAAGAAGCCATTTCCCTTTTACTTAACATACCTTACCTACTTTCTGCGGCTGCCAGTTCCACCGCCTTGTATGCCCCATCATATATGCCTGCTTTTTTATTGGCTTCAATGCAGTTACACATCTGAAATAACAGCGTTTCTTCATTTAAAAACAACTCCAGCATTTGCAGTGTATGACCGGTGTCACGACATTCCAGCGTACCGTCACCGATTTCTGCCGAATGGACTGCACCCCACTGTTCATGTCCACCGACACGCTTGATAAACAGCTTCGGCACCGGATAAAATGCCAGTTCGCTCGGTTTCGTAACCAGCACATCACAGCTTCTCATCAAAAGATTGGTACAGTAAACCGCTTCAAATATATTTTCATGCCAGAATCCGTGGATTCCGTGACTTCTCCCGTCAGGGCTTCCTCTGCAAACTTTTTTGTATTCTCCCAGTTGTTAAAATGTTCACAAGAAAGTGTCTTCATCTGCGGAATTTCTGCCTTTAACTGCTCCCATACATTTTATAATCGCCACATTGACATACAGTGCAGCACGTCCGTCCCTGATATGCGGTATTAAATAACGGATAATCTCCGCAAAAATTTCTTTCTGCGCACCCGCATCCGCCAATCGTCAAAAGAAAGCGCATCGGTTTTTTTCTGCATTTTTGCGCGCCCGCCTTTGCCGCACAGTCTTCTTCGATTCCCTGCACCAGCTCATGGTCAATGTAGTGGCCTGTATACACAAGGCTGTCCTTTGGCATTGGATTTAACACTTTGTTTTTATCCATGCCGTTTTAAAATACGGTAGCCTTGGTAGGCAAAACGCGTCTGCACCGTATGAATACTGCCCTCCGACAAATGCAATGCCATTGGCCAGTTATCCGGCACGGCATTGATAACACGCTTCATGCCCGCATGCACCGCCGCCTGCGCCGGCCATACATGTGTGGCAATGACCGGAATTTCTTTTGGCACATTTGCAAATACAGCTGCCATCAGTTCCGCATTTTTCTGGTCTGATGCATTGTAAGAAAGCTTTCTAAAGCCCTCGTAATTCATCGGTTCCCAGACAAAACGGTTAAACAGACGGCTTTTCTGGGACAATCTTGACCCCAGTGAGTATAAATCATTCTGCGCACGGATAACCTTTGTACAGGTCGTATCTTCATAAGAATTCAAATCCATCCAGTACGGTACATAGCCCATTGCATGTGCCGCCGAAGCAATCGCCATGGAAATGCGGTAATGACCGAAGCCCATGCGGATATTTCCCACAATAATTGCCTTTTTCCGTATCAAACGGTATCGTTTGATTTTTTCTCTCCGGCTGTGCCGTGCTTTTTGGCAACACGCACATCGACAATGCCAAGCGTATCGCCAAGCACCGCATTTTTACGAAGCCGCACCGGATATTTTGTGCCGGTATCATCGCCATATTTTTTTGATAAATTTTTTTCTTAGAATGAATGGCATTTCTGTATGCCTTGCGGCCGATTTCATTGCCATAAATCATTTTTGATTTGTCTTCCATAACCTTGCCCCTTTCTATGCCTTTTTCTCGATTCCGTCCAGTAAAATGCCAACCACTTCGCTTAACCCTTCCGTATAGGAAAGTCCACTGTTGACTAAAATATCACGCTGGAAAAACTGCTCCAGTGCGGCTTCCATCATCAATTTAAAAATGGATAAATTCACGGGACGGATACATCCTTCTTTTATTCCCTGTTCCAGCAGTCCCATCGTCATTTCCCAGCCGCCTTCCAGCCGCTGTTCTACCCTTGTGTATATTTCAGGATATTTTTCCTTGAGCAGATACAGCTTCGCAAAATTAATGTCTTTATAGCTGTCCGGCATGACACCGAGAATTGCCCTGATTTTCTCCACTGTGGACAATGCTTCATTTTCCAATATGGCACGCTCGCTTTCCTTTATCGTATCAAACAGGTAATCAACCATGGAAAGAAACAGAGAAGTCTTGTCTGAAAAGACCGTATATATGGTTTTCTTGCTCATGCCGAGGATTCCTGCAAGGTCATCCATGGTGAATTTCAATCCCTTTTGATTAAAGGCTTCTATCGTACCCTCTAAAATCTTCTGCTGCAGTTTTGTTCCTGTATACTTTCTTTCATCGTTCCCTCCTTCTCCGTTGTGTTTTGTGTAGTACTTTTGTTGGAAACTATTTTTATTTTTTAGTTTCCATTATTATATCATATTTTATTTTGTGCGCAATTGCTATTTTTATATGTATATCTTTTATTTTTGTGCATGTATCACATATTTTTGTTCGTATTTTCATAATCTTCCACTATATTTTGCACCTGACAACCGCAATGATTTTAGGCTTTTGCCCCTGATAGTTTTGTATTAAACAAAAAGACTCCACAGCCTATGAATTTCTCCGGCTGTGGAGTCTTTCTACCTATTATATAGGGTTATTTATCAGCATTTTTGACATTTCATCAAAATGCCTTATAAGTTGTACAGTCACAATTTACAGTTACAGGTTATCCTTCAATGGCAATATACTTATCACCCTTGACCGGTGCCTTTTCTTTCTTTGGAACAGAAAGTTTTAAGATACCGTCCTCGTATTTTGCCTTGATATCTTCCTGTGTCAGGTCTTCACCAACAAAGAAGCTTCTGCTCATTGCGCCGGCATAGCGCTCCTTGCGGATATATTTGCCGTCTTTCTTTTCTTCATCTTTGTCAAGGCCTTTAGAAGCACTGATGGTCAGATAGCCATTTTCAAGGCTGGCACTGATTTCATCTTTCTTAAAGCCCGGCAAATCAATATCTACTTCATAACCGCTTTCCGTTTCCCTGACATCTGTTTTCATAACATTAGAAGCGTGCTTACCATATAGAACCTTGTCTACATCCGGGAACTTAAATCCATTCATAAAATCATCATTAAATAAATCTTCTCCAAAAATACTAGGCATTAACATAAGTCATCTCTCCTTTTCTAAAATCGCTGCTCATTTACCTGTTACTCTGGAACCGGGATGTTTTAAAACAAATCAATTTCTTTATTGTTCCTTTCTTGTTCTAGTTGTACTATAGCACTTATTATTAGCACTGTCAATAGGTGAGTGCTAATTTTTTTTTCAATTTTTTTTGTGTACCAGATGATCCGTCAAAAA
>ENA-OQHF01000338-OQHF01000338.1-human-gut-metagenome-genome-assembly--contig:-NODE-338-length-29938-cov-3.768743_pt1 | contig 29938 bp, 32 predicted proteins | sample MGYA00242559_ERZ504709 | MGnify/ENA primary metagenome ERZ504709 (study PRJEB26092, sample SAMD00036203) | human gut metagenome | host: Homo sapiens | study: EMG produced TPA metagenomics assembly of... | reverse complement strand
GATGGTCTATATGGATATCATCAACCGTGCCAACCGTTACGTACACATCATGACGCCGTATCTCATCATTGACAACGAGATGATCACGGCGCTGACCTATGCCGCGCGCCGCGGCGTGGAGGTCCAGCTCATCCTGCCGCATGTGCCTGACAAGGAGATTGCCTTCTCGCTTGCGCACACGTATTACCGCAGGCTGCTTGAAAACGGTGTACAAATTTATGAGTACGAGCCGGGCTTCGTTCACGCGAAGGTCTTCGTCAGCGATGACTGCAAGGCGACCGTCGGCACGATCAATCTGGACTACCGCAGCCTGTACCACCACTTCGAATGCGGCACGTACCTTTATGCATCGCCCGAAGTCGCAAAAATTGAGCAGGATTTCCAGCAAACGCTCGCCCGGTGTGTCCGCGCGGACGCAGAGCTTCTCAAAAACGATCCGTTTATGCGAAAGCTCATCGGCCCCGGCATGCGCATCATCGCCCGCTGCTGTAAGAAGTAAAAAAGTCGAACCGAAACGGATTTCGACTTTTTTTATTCTCAATTACTTTTCGAGCTGCTCGAGCGCGCTGCACACGGCAGTGTACTCCTTCTGCACCGCCACATAGAGTGGCTGTACGCTTTCAGACATCGAATCCTGACCGCGCGCAGCGCTTCCGTCATCTGAGAGCTGGCGTGGGCGAGCGAGCCGAGGCCAAGGTTCAGCGCCACGCCCTTGAGCGTGTGCACCGCGCGAAACGCCGTAGTCGTGTCGCCCGTGTTCATCGCATTCGTCAGGTTTTGCATGCTGTCATCGCCCGGGAACATATTAAGGAAGCGCACGATGCGCTCGTCGTTCTGAAAACGCGCCTTGGCTTCGCCGTAGTCGCCGCCGATGCTCGCGCTGATGTGCAGTTCAGGATACTCCTCGATGACGATCTCGTCAAGCGTGGCGCGGATGGACTGCAATTTCTTCTCTAAGATCTGCTGCGGCAGGTCGCGGAACAGCAGGAAGAATTCATCGCCCCCGTAGCGCACGAGCTCGTCGTCGCTGCGGATCTGCGATTTGATGGCCTGCGCCGCGCGATAGAGCGCCGCGTCGCCCGCCTGGTGGCCGAAGCGGTCGTTGATGTGCTTGAAGTTGTCCATGTCGATCATGGCGAACGAGAACCAGCCCTCCAGATTCTTGAGCCGTTCGTCGTAATAGCGGCGGTTGTAGACCTTGGTGACCGAGTCCATATACACCTGCCGGTTGCGCACGAGCAGCTGGTTGAGCACATTTTCGCGCTCGAACATGTCGTCGCTCTTGGTGCGCTTGACCAGCTCGAGCGAATACGGCCTGCCGTCCACCTCGATGAACGACGCGAGCACATAATAGATATCGCTCTCGCGCGTTTCGATCTTCGTCTGTGGCTTGTGCGTGCGCAGCACCTCCTACGAAATGCAGTTTTCGCAGCGGCGCTTCTTTTTCCACACCGCGTAGCAGTGCTCGCTCTTTTTAAGCGTGTAGCCCTCATCCATTTTCGTCAGCTCCACACAGATCGTCGGCGCGACCAGCCGCGCAATGTCAAAGATGCGGCGATATGCTCGGCAATGTTCATGCCGCCCATGATCTTGAGGCGCGAGATGACGGTGCTCTGCAATTCGGAGGGGACCGTAAGCACGCGGCGCAAAAGACCGTCGATACGCATACGCACGACCATTTCGCCGTCCTGCGGCTCCAAGTGGATATCGCTCGTGCGCTCGGAAAGCGCGCGTTCAATGAGGCTGCTCCGTGATAAAGCCGGCGCGGATGAGCACATCGCCCAGGCGCTCCTTTGTCTCCTTCTGCATTTCAAGCGCTTTTTCCAGCTGCTCGTTCGTGATGACGCCCGACGAGACCAGAAGATCGCCCAAACGCATGTACGCCATATTCATCCACCTCCATCTGCTATCTGCCGATGTATGTTAAGAAGTTGTATATCAGGAAAATGCGCTATTGCTATAAACTTTTTTCTAAAAATTGTCAATAATCCTCAGCATTTCTCCCCATTTTGCACATATTTTACAATCCATATTTCTTTTTTCCTCAAATTTATCGTGCATTTTTTACCGTCCGCTGACGGCTCTCCCGTTTTTTTGCAGAAACGCTTCGCCCTTTCCGCTCTTTTTTCAATCATTTCTGGCAAAACAGCAGGAAAAACCGGGAAAATTTCCCTTGAATGTTCCGTGGTTCTGTGCTAAGTTTACATTAAGTATCAAATGTTTCTAAAAAACACGCATAAACAGTTTTTGTTTGGCACTGGCTTTTCCGGTGCCTATTTTCTTGTCCGCCCGCCCCGCGGCGGCATTTCTACAAAAGAGCGCGCCCTAAAATGCGTATGAGGTCTACACTATGGTCGAAGCCAAAATCCTGATCGCGGACGATTCGAAAATGAACCAGCAGATCCTTTCCGAAATCCTCGGCGGCCGCTACGAATACCTTATGCCGACGACGGCATGCAGGCGCTCGACCTGCTGCTGCTCGACATCAACATGCCCCGCCTCGACGGCTTCGGCGTGCTCGAGGTGATGAAGCAGCGCAACTGACTGCAGGAGATCCCCGTCATCATCACCTCGTCCGAGGACGACGAGTCGTTCATCCAGAAGGCCTACGAGCTCGGCGTAACGGATCACATCCGCCGCCCGTTCAACCTGACGGTCACGCAGCGGCGCGTGAGCAACGCACTCACGCTCTACGCGCGCCAAAAGCACCTTGTCCACCTGGCCGAAGAGCAGGTTTACGAGCACGAGAAGACGAACAGCGCCATCATCAACATTCTGAGCCACGTCGTCGAGTCGCGCAACTTCGAATCCGGCACGCACATTCTGCATATGCGCGCCATCACCGACATTCTGCTGCGCCAGCTCGTGGCGGCGACGAACCGCTCATGCGCACGGCGCACGAGATCTGCCGCTGGCACCACGAGCGCTGGGATGGCCGCGGCTATCCCGACGGACTCAAGGGCGACGAGATCCCCGTTTCGGCGCAGGTCGTCGCGCTCGCGGACGTCTACGACGCGCTCACGAGTGACCGCTGCTACAAAAAGGCCTTTTCGCACGAAACGGCCATGCAGATGATCTTAAACGGCGAGTGCGGCGCATTCAACCCGCTGCTGCTGGAATGCTTCTCCGCCGTCGGAGCCACGCTGCACGAAAATTTGCAGCACGAGCCGAGCGAATTCGACTACCGGCTCGAATCCCACCGCCTTTCGGCCGAGATGCTCGAGCAGCATTCGCTGCCGACCGACAACCGCGAATTGCAGCTTTTGCCGCTTGCGCGCGCAAACGCTGTGTTTTTCGCCGAACAGAGCGGCGGTCTCCAATTCGTCTACGACCGCTGGATGAACAAGGTTACCTACACGAACTGGGACGCCGACGAAGCGCACCGCCAGCAGACGCTCTACTTAAACGAGGGCGACACCGTCAACCTCCTCGACCGCGAGATTCACGATGTGCTCGTAAAGCAGGTGCGGCAGACCTCGCCCGCCCAGCCCGACGTCACCATGCCCGCCACGCTGCACATTGCCGGCGAGGATAAGCCCTATGCGCTCACCGTGCGCACGGTCTGGCTTCCAGGCGACGGCGCGTATTCCTACGCGCTCGGGCAGTTCAGGCCCGAAGGCGGTGGGCATTGACCGATCACGCCGCTTCCTTCGGAACGGCGCGCAAAATAGAAAGGAAGCATCATGGCTCACAACAAATTTCTCCCTCGCGTGCTCGCCGCAGCGGCGGCGATGATGCTGCTCGCAGGCTGCAGCAGCAAGGCAGACCCCGGATTTTCCCCGGCGAACCCTGTCAATATCACGATCTGGACGTACTACAACGGTGAACAGCTCGAAGCGTTCAACGCGCTCGTCGACGAGTTCAACTCGACCGTCGGCAAGGAACAGGGCATCACGGTTGAGAGCTCCAGCCACGGCAGCGTGACCGATCTTGAGAACAACGTGCTCGCTTCTGCCGAGGGCAAGGTCGGTGCCGAGGCGATGCCCAACATCTTCTCCGCCTACGCCGACACTGCCTACGCGCTCGATGAGATGGGTCAAATTGCCGATCTGAGCGATTATCTAAGCGAAGAGGACCGCGCCGCCTTTATTGAGGACTATCTGAGCGAAGGCGACTTCTCCGGCTCGGGCAGTATCAAGATCTTCCCCGTCGCCAAGTCGGCGGAGCTGCTGTTTCTCAATGAAACGGACTGGGAGCCGTTCGCCGCCACCACAGGCGCAACCTATGACGACTTGGCCACGATCGAAGGCCTCGTCTCCGTCGCCGAACGCTACTACGAGTGGACCGACGCGCAGACGCCCGACATCCCGAACGATGGACGCGCGTTCTTCGGCCGCGACGCGATGGCGAACTACATGCTCATCGGCGCCAAGCAGCTCGGCTGCACGATTTTCGACGCACAGGACGGCAGCATGACGCTGAACTTTGACCATGATACCGTGCGCACCCTCTGGGATAACTACTATGTACCCTTCATCAAGGGCTACTTTTCCGCAAGCGGCCGCTTCCGCAGCGATGATGTGAAGACCGGCAATATCCATCGCCTACGTCGGCTCCTCCTCGAGCGCGACGTTCTTCCCCACGCAGGTCATCGCCGACGACATGGCCAGCCACGACATCACGCGCAAGGCGCTTGAAAGCCCGAAGTTTGCGAACGGCGAGGACTACGCCGTGCAGCAGGGCGCGGGCATGGTCGTGACGAAGGCGAGCGATGCCGAGATTCAGGCAAGCCTCGTGTTCCTCAAATGGTTCACCTCACCCGAGCACAACATCACGTTCTCTGTCGACTCAGGCTACCTCCCCGTCACGCACGAGGGCAACTCCATCGACACGATCCGCATAAGCGGTCTTGCCCTCAGCGATGAGATGGACGAAGTCCTCTCCGCCGCAGTCGACACGGTCAACGAAAACCATCTCTACACGCCCCACGCCTTCTCCGGCGGCACGAACGCCCGCGCCATTCTTGAATATTCCATGAGCGATAAGGCAAGCGCTGACCGCGCCGCGGTCAAAGAGGCAATGGCGCAGGGACAGAGCTTTGAAGAGGCCTCGGCGCAGTTCCTTTCCGACGAATGCTTTGAAGCCTGGTATCAGGATATGCTTGCATCGCTTGAGGCCTTTCAGGGCTGAGTGACTGTTCAATGACAAAAAAGGGGCCGTTTTATGTTCTTTCGCAAACCATCGGATCATGTGCCGCATGTCACCATCTTCCATACGATCCTGCGCTCCATGCTCTGGATCCTGTTCATCGAGATCGCGCTGCTTGTCGGCATTCTCTATCTCTGCCGCATCAACACGAGCCTTGAGCAGAATGCTGTCGACATCTTGCAGATACAGACGGAAAACCGCCAAAACTATCTGCAAGGCCAGATGCTTGACGCGCAGGACCTCTCGTCGCTTGCGGGCAAGATCAACGCCGTGACGCAGGCCATGCTCGACGACGGCGAGATCAGCCTCGACACGCTCGACAGCGGCAGCGACGCCGCATCCCCCCTGCTGCTCTCGATCGGCGACAGCCTGATCTCCTCGATGCGCCATCGCCCCGTCACCGGCATTTTTGTCGTGCTCAACACGCACGATCTCGACACACGCAAAAAGGGCGAGCCGCTGCCCTGCCTTTACCTGCGCGACCTTGACCCGAATTCCTCCCCCTCGCAGCGCAATTCTGATCTTATGCTCGTGCGCGCACCCGCACAGGTCGTACAGTCACTCTACATTGCGACCGACACGAGCTGGATGCCCTCGATCAACTATGGGTCGAACGGCAGCAGTGGCTTTCTCTATCCCGTCTTTCAGGCAGCCTACCACGGAAACGGCGAACTGGACGCCGCGGACTACGGCCACTGGACGTCCTCGCCCTACACGCTCTCCGGCGACGATCACTCCGCCATCGCCTACACCATCCCGCTTATTTTAGATGACGGCACGGTCTACGGCGTGCTCGGCGTCGAAATTCTTGAAAGCTACCTGCAAGCCCTGCTGCCGGGCACCGAGCTGCAGAACGACAGCTCGGGCACCTATCTTCTCGGCGTCGCATCGAATTCCGCCATCGGAAAAGACGACCTTACCGTCAGCGTCATCTCCGCCTCCCCCGCCGCAAATGCGCCGCAGCAATCCTATGACCAGACGCTGCTGCTCAAGCCGTCAAAGCGCGGTGGCTACCAGAGTGACTCCCCCCTCGGCCTTTGTCACGCCGCCGTGGCACCGCTGACGCTCTACAACCGCAACGCGCCGTTTTCCAATGAGCAGATGCTGCTTATCGGCTCGGTACCGGTATCGGCGCTTTACGCCTTTTCAGGCTATATGCTGCGGTTTTTGATCATCGCGGTCCTCGTCGTGCTCACTGCAGGACTTTTCAGCAGCCTTGTGCTGGCGCGCAAGCTCTCGCGCCCGATTTCGCGCCTTTCTGACGAGGTCGCGCACGCGCGTGAAAGCCGCAGCTCCATCCCCATGCTCTCCGCCACCGGCATCATCGAGCTCGACCGGTTCTCCTCCGCGTTCACGCAGCTCGGACGCGAGGTACTCGATACTTCGACCAAGTTTCTGCGCATCATGGACATGGCAAGCGTGGAGCTCGGCGGCTATGAGCTGCGCTCCGCTCCCGACAGCATCTATGTCACCGACAATTTCTTCGACCTTCTCGGCATGCCCGGCGTTGACGCAGACGACTTAACAGCGCAGAGTTTCCGCGAGCTTTTGCAGCGCTTTGAGCGCTCGTGCCCCACTCCCCGCGCCGACGGCGCGAGTGCTCTACACATCGTCTGCCAAGCGGCAAGAGCGCTACCTTCGCATCGAGACGACGCACGAGGACGGCACGCAGGTCGGCCTTGCCGAGGATGCGACCGCCAAGCACGCTTGAAAGCTGCGCATTGAGCACGAGTGCGACTATGACACGCTCACAGACCTCTACAACCGCCGTGCCTTCCACCGCATCTGCGCCGAGTTCTTCTGCTCACCCGAAAAGCTCGGCCACGCGGCGCTTTTGTTGTTCGACCTCGACAACCTCAAGCAAATAAACGACACATTCGGCCACGACTGGGGCGACGAGTACATCCGCCGCACAGGCGAATGCTTTGCCAAGAACGTTCCCGCGCGTACCGTCTGCGCGCGCATCAGCGGCGATGAGTTCAATGCACTCTTCTACGGCTACAACGATCAGGATACGCTGCGCGCCGACATCCGCGCGCTGAAAGCCGCCCTTGAGCATTCTGTCGTCCAGCTTCCCAGCGGACGTGAGCTGCGCGTGAGCGTCTCCGGCGGTATCGCGTGGTATCCCGAGAGCAGCACAAATCTCATCACACTGCGCAAATACGCGGACTTTGCCATGTATCAGGTCAAGCTCTCGCGCAAGGGCGAGCTGCTGGAATTCGACTCTGAGGTCTACCGCACCAGCCTGCAGGAAAGACGCTGCCATGAGGAGTTCCGCCGTCTCATCAACGAGGAGCTTGTCACCTACCGCTTCCAGCCCATTATCGACGCAAAAGACGGCAGCGTCTTCGCCTATGAAGCGCTCATGCGCGTGGATCTTCCCACGCTGCACTCCCCTGCTGACGTGCTGCGCCTCGCGCGCGAGGAAAACTGCCTGCACGAGGTCGAGCGCATCACGTTCTTCTGTGCGTCAAGTGCATATCAGGCGCTTGAAAACGCCGGTAAGGTCGTGCCCAGCGCGCTGCTGTTCATCAATTCGATTGCAAGCCAGTATCTAACGCCCGATGAGCTTTCGGAATACTCCGCGCGCTACGCCTCGATCCTGCCGCGCATCGTCATTGAGATCACGGAGGAAGAGTGCCTCGACCCCAAGGCGCTGCGCATCAAGCAGACGATCCGTGGCAGCTCTGGTGCGTTCGCGCTCGACGACTACGGCAGCGGCTACAGCAACGAGCGCAGCCTTCTCGAGCTCTCGCCCAACTACATCAAGATCGACCTTTCCATCATCCGCAGCATCGACACCGACGCCAACAAGCGCCAGATCGTGTCGAACACCGTGTCCTACGCGCACCAGCGCGGCATGAAGGTCGTGGCCGAGGGTCTTGAGACCGCGGATGAGGTACGCACCGTGCTGTCGCTCGGCGTCGACCTTCTGCAGGGCTTCTTCCTCGCGATGCCGCAGGTAGAACCCGGCGGCGCGAGCGAAGAAAGTCTTGCCGTCATCGCCGAGATGCACAGCCAGAGCGATGAGAGTCATATTTCGATATTTGGCGGCGACAAGCAGTAAATATCGCAAAAAGGCTCACGAAAGCATTGCTTTCGTGAGCCTTTTTCTTTTATCCGTTCTCTTTCGCCGTGCGGGCGCATTCGATGATCGTGCGCGCCGCGCGGTCGATGTTGATGGGCTTGGAGAGGTGGGCGTTCATGCCCGCGGCGAGGCATTTTTGAATGTCCTCATGGTAGGCGTTGGCTGTGAGGGCGATGATGGGGATGTGCTTCGCCGTCTCGCTGTCGAGCTTTCAGATGGCGGCAGTCGCCTCCAGGCCGTTCATCACCGGCATCTGCATGTCCATCAGGATCGCATCGAACTCGTCTGGCGCGGCCTGCTCGATCCGCTGTAAGCAGTCCTGCCCGTTCACAGCGCGCACACAGTGCACCCTGTAGCCGCGCAGTTGCTCGGCGGTGATCTCGTAGTTTAGGTCGTTGTCCTCGGCCACGAGCACGGTGAGCGGCTTTTCCGGCAGCGTGATGGCCGTCTCGGTGTGCTCTTCGGTCTCGGCGTCGTCCGCCGCGGCGGGCAGGTCGAGCGTCACGCGGAATGTCGTGCCCTTGCCGACCTTGCTCTCAGCCCCGATCGCACCGCCCATCAGGTCGACGATCTTTTTCACAATGGCAAGGCCGAGGCCGCTGCCGCGCACCTTGTTGACGCCCGTGTCGACCGCGCGGGAAAAGGCCGAATACATCTGCTCCATGAACTCCGGCGTCATGCCGATGCCCGTGTCGCTCACGACCGAGACAAGGCGGACCTTGCCGCTCTCGGCAAGCTTTTCCTCATAGACCTCGAACTTCACATCGCCGTTTTCCGGCGTATACTTGACGGCGTTTGAGAGCAGGTTCATATAGATCTGCCCGAGGCAGATCTTGTCGGAGAGCAGCACATTGTGGGAAATGTCGTGCAGCTTCCCCGAAAAACGGATGTTTTTCGCCTCCGCCATGCCCGCGATGGCCTGGCAGTAGAAGTCAAACAGCTCCGACAGCTTCACCGGCTGCGAGACGATTTTGAACTCCCCGCTCTCGATGCGCGAGATGTCCAGCACATCGTCGATGAGCTCCCGCAAGTTGCTGCCGCTGACACGGATCTTTTCCAGGCACTCTTTCATCTTATCCGAATCGTCCGCGTGCTGTAGGGCGATATTCGTAAAGCCCATGATGACATTCATCGGCGTGCGGATATCGGCGGCTGACGCGGTCCTTGGTCCTGAGCTCGCGCATCAAGATTTTCTGCGTCCAAAAATTGCAGGAAGTCCGGTGCGCTCTCCTTAAGGACGCACTTGTGATAGTAATGCTCGACCGCCTCGGCATAGGAAAACAGCTCTTGCCCATGCGGGAGCAGGTCGCCCGCGGAGTTGGAGTGCTCCTCGATCTTGACGATCTCGGCCCGGTCGTTCATCAGGTCCACACGATAAATGGACGTGCTGTCCTTGCAGAGCACCTTGAGCATCTGCTGCTCAAGCTTCACGGCCTGCAAATTCTACTCGAGCGACTTCTGCTTTTCTTCCAGCAGCGTCAGCATGCGCAGGTTCTCCCGCGCGCTGCCGAGGTGCCCGCCGACAAAGGCAAGCAATCGGAGCTGGCCGGCCGTCATCGCCCGCTGCGGATTGTCAAGGCCGAAAAAGCCGCTCAGATTGCCGCGATAGAAGACCGGCACCGCGATCTCGGAGTGGATGCTCTGCGTCTTCAGGATCTCGTACTCGCTCGGCATCTGCGTTTTCACATCTTCAATATTGGGAATGACGATCGTCTCGCCGCGGCCGAAGACCTCCAGCCAGTACGGCATATCCGCGGGAACGATCTCCGTCAGGTTGTCGATCTGCGGCGCGACGCCGTTCGCGCACCACTCAAAGGTGTTGCAATAGGCCTCCGCCGTCCCCTCCAGCCGCTCGAAGAGGAACACGCGGTCGGACAGCATGGCCTCGCCGATCAGGCTCAGCAGGCGGCAAACCAGCTCGTCCATCTCCTCCTTGCTGCGGGAGCGGTCGATACGCGCAAGCTGGTCGATGAGCGCAAGGCTGTATTCTGCCGCACTGTTCGCCCCTGTGGTCATGGGCGGATGTTCTGCTTGCTTCATGCGCTTGTCTCCTTTGCGGCAGCTTTCGATACCTGTCATAAATATACAAAATTGGTCATAGTTTGTCTATTATAGCATAGGGGGTAATTTGAAAGTAAATACGAAGTTGTCCCTCCCGTCGATCGTTCGGCATCACCGCACAAAAAGTGCGCCGGCTCGTTGAGCCGGCGCACTTTTATTTGTTTTCACATTCTGACGCTTACTTCTTCTTGCCGCCGAGGAATTCCGGTAGGGGCTTGCCCTGCTTGAGCCACTGGTGATACTCGGCCGTCGCGGCGAACTCGACGTCGCCCGCAGAGTTGAGTGCGGTCTCGACAGAGTCCTGAATGACGCCGATGATGAAGCCGACGCCGACGACCTGCATCGCGATGTCGTTCGAGATGCCGAACAGCGAGCACGCCATCGGAATGAGCAGCAGCGAGCCGCCCGCCACGCCGGAAGCGCCGCACGCGCCGAGGGCCGACATGATCGAGAGCAAAATCGCCGCGGGCAGCGAGACCTGCATACCCAGCGTATTGGCCGCGGCCAGCGTCATGATGGTGATGGTGATGGCCGCGCCGTCCATGTTGATCGTCGCGCCGAGGGGGATAGAGACGGAGTAGAAGTCCTTGTCCATGCCGAGCTTTTCGCACATCGCCATGTTCACGGGGATATTCGCCGCGGAAGAGCGGGTGAAGAACGCCGTCAGGCCGCTTTCACGCAGGCAGCGGAACACCAGCGGATAGGGATTGCAGCGCAGATAGATGAAGATGATGATGGGGTTGATGACAAGCGCCATGAAGAGCATCGTGCCGACCAAAAGCAGCAGGAGCTTGCCGTACTGGGTGAAGATTGCAAGGCCGTTGCTCACAACGTTCGTGAACACAAGGCCCATGATGCCGAACGGTGCCAAATTGATGACCCAGCGCACGATGGTGGACACCGCGTCCGCCGTGTTGCTGAGGAAGACCTTCGTCGAGTCCGCACCGAGCTTCTTCATCGCCACGCCGAAGAGACAGCCCCACATCAGAATGCCGATGTAGTTGCCGTTCATAATGGCGGAGATGGGGTTCGAGACGATGTTGGACAGCAGCGTGTGCATGACCTCGCCAAGGCCCTGCGGGATGACCTCGGCCTCAGCGGCCTCGGCCAGCAGGAGCATCTGCGGGAAGAGCATGCTGGTCACAACGCTCAGCGCCGCGGCGACGAACGTCGTAAGCATGTAGAGCCACACGACCGTGCCGAAGCGGCGGTCGAGCTTGGACGAGCCCTGCGCCAGCGCGCTCGCCACGATGACGAACACCAGCACGGGGGCAATGCCCTTGAGCGCGCCGACAAACAGGTTGCCAAGCTCCTGTAACCACGTCGCGCCGGGACAGACCAGCGCCAGGATCACGCCGACGACAAGGCCGATCGCGATGCGCAAAATCAGGCTGACGCCGTTATACGCGGCGGCAATTTTTTTAAGGGTCTTCATAAAGGGATTCATAGGGGCATCTTCTTTCTTTACAAAATCTAACGCTCTTACGATCCTCTTCTCTCTGCTCAGGCCGCAAAGGCGCTTTCACTAACGGCCTTTATTATATCTTTATGTGCAGGAAATTGCAAGGAGCGGACAGATGTATTTCTACGAAAAACACTCCAATGACAGAAATTCGTCATTATCGCCATGAGATCTGCTGTCTGTCGCCGTCTCGCAGCACGAAAAAGTCTTTTCTGTCCGCACGCCATAAAATTCTTGCGCAGGCGAACGGATTCTATTGACATCTTTGGGCATTTTTGCAAGAATCCGATTCGTCTGTCAAAAAACACAGCACAAATAATAACACCCATCGGATCATACCGACGGGTGTTATTTACATAACCGCATTTTACATCGGCTCAGCGTGTTCGCCGCAAAGTGCAGCAATGGTCAGCGCAAACAGCTCCGCGCTTCGCACGATCTCATCTACCACAAGGTACTCATTTGCACCGTGCATGTGATAATCTACACCTAATCGGGAAGCGCCAAACGCCACGCCATTTTTCAGAAAGCGCGCATATGTCCCGCCGCCAATAGCAAGGCACTTGCCCGGTTCGCCCATGACCTGCTCATAGCAGCCTAAAAGCGTCTGGATAAACGGACTATGCAGGGAAGCACAGTGTTCTCTTCCCATGTGCCTGAATAGCTCGTATATAGGTCGCCCTTTTCCAGGTTGATGACGGGATACTCTCCGTCCGGCGAATAAGAACAGGGTGTTTCTTCCTTCCGTGTGTTGAAAGATCCGGGATGGGAATTGCTGACAGCAACGCCTTTATATACGGGTGCAGCGGATTCTGGAACAGCTCTTTACTGGGCACTCTTTCCACACACTGCCCCAAATACATCACTGCAATCTCATCTGAAATGTGCTTAACGACCGACAGGTCATGCAGCATGTCAGTCATATCGCCCGCACAGAGCTTGGGTTTGACAAGTTTGATTACCACAGTCTTCGTCACACCCACGCCACCATGCTTGCCGAAAAGGGTGCTTCGCCCAAATATGTGCAATACCGCCTCGGTCACAAGAACATTCAGGTCACAATGCAGATCTATCAGCATCTCACAAATAAGATGTCCACCGAAAATGCACAGCTATTGGAGCTATTTTAGGCATTTCTGAAAAATCAATTGGGATTTTTCCTTTCATCTGCATTGTTTCTCTGCCGTTCGACAGATACTGCTATTGACATTCCCTTTTCATTTGTAGTACAATCGTAACACAAGGAGTTGATTTTTATGGCAATGGATGCAACGTTTCAAATCCGTATGAACAGCGAACTGAAATCCGAGGTAGAGAGTCTCTATCGCAGTCTCGGTACCTCCTTTGCAGAGGCCGTCCGCATCTTTGCGCAGCAAAGTCTTCGTGAAGGCGGTATGCCCTTTACCCCGTCCTTAAAAACCTGGGATGAACTGAGTCAGGATGAGATCAACGCCAAACTCCGCAAGAGTGCAGCGGATATTGCCTCTGGCCGTACCCTCTCTCAGGATGCGCTTGACGCAAAAATCGCGGGACTATAAGCGAACATGGACAAATACAATATCGTATACACAAATGCTGCCGCCAACGATATCGCTGAAAAGTTTCAATACATCACCAGCGTCCTTCACAACCGTACCATTGCCGAACGCTGGTACGCTCGCTTGAAGGATGCGATCTGGCACGATCTTTCTTTTATGCCGGAGAAGTATCCGCTTTACAACGAAGAGCCATGGCACAGCAAAGGTGTTCGCCTGTTCATCACACGGCAGGATGTTGTGGTTTACTCCACAGATAAAACTGCACAAACCGTCTACATCTGGAATGTCTTCACAGCAGGCCGCGATTTGAGTTCTCATATAGAAGACGCACTCGAAAAGTGACATCGTCACTGCATCATTTTAGTGCCGACTTTGAGCAGAGGTTGGCAAAATGTTGACAAAAATGCAAAAGCACCCGTTTCCTCATGGAAGCGGGTGCTTTGTGTTTTGTGGAATTGTTGCCTTTTTGTCAGCTTTCGGTAAGTTTTTCTTACTTGAGACTCTCCGCAACAGCGACGGCCACGGCGACGGTGGCGCCGACCATCGGGTTGTTGCCCATACCCAGGAAGCCCATCATTTCCACGTGCGCGGGCAACGGAGGAGGAGCCGGCAAACTGTGCGTCGGAATGCATGCGGCCCATGGTATCGGTCATGCCATAGGAGGCGGGGCCGGCGGCCATGTTGTCCGGGTGCAGGGTACGGCCCGTGCCGCCGCCGGAGGCGACGGAGAAATACTTCTTGCCCTGCTCAATGCACTCTTTCTTGTAGGTGCCGGCGACGGGGTGCTGGAAGCGCGTGGGGTTGGTGGAGTTACCGGTGATGGAGACGTCCACGCCCTCGGAATGCATGATGGCAACGCCCTCGCGGACGTCGTCAGCGCCGTAGCAGCGGACGTCGGCGCGCTCGGTCTCGCTGTAGCGGATCTCGCGCACGATGTTCAGCTTGCCGGTGAAGTAGTCGAACTGGGTCTGAACATAGGTGAAGCCGTTGATGCGGGAGATGATCTGAGCGGCGTCCTTGCCGAGACCGTTCAGGATGACGCGCAGGGGCTCCTTGCGGGCCTTGTTGGCGTTGCGGACGATGCCGATCGCACCCTCAGCGGCGGCGAAGGACTCGTGACCGGCGAGGAAGGCAAAGCACTTCGACTCGTCGGACAGCAGCATCGCACCGAGGTTGCCGTGGCACAGACCGACCTTGCGGTCCTCGGCGACGGAGCCGTCGATGCAGAAGGACTGAAGACCCACACCGATCATCTTGGCGGCTTCGGCCGCGGACTTCACGCCGGACTTGATGGCGATGGCCGCGCCGACGGTGTACGCCCAGCAGGCGTTTTTCAAAGCAGATGGGCTGGATGCCCTTGACGATCTCATACGGGTCAAAGCCCTTGGCCTTGCAGATCTCGCGGCACTCTTCGACGGAAGAGATACCGTACTGAGCGAGGACGCCGTTGATCTTGTCGATTCTTCTCTCGTAGTTTTCAAATAAAGCCATTGTTTCGTCCTCCCTTCCTTATTCCTGACGCGGGTCGATGTACTTGGCAGCGTTGTCCCACTGACCATAGTGACCCTTGGCCTTTTCGAGCGCTTCGTTCGCATCGATACCCTTTTTGATGAAGTCCATCATCTTGCCGAGGTTGATGAACTCGTAGCCGACGATCTCGTTTTCCTTGTTGAGCGCGACGCGGGAGCAGTAGCCCTCGGCCATCTCGAGGTAACGGGGGCCCTTTTCGGCAGTGGCGAACATCGTACCGACCTGGGAGCGAAGGCCCTTGCCGAGGTCCTCGAGGGACGCGCCGACAGCAAGGCCGTCCTCAGAGAAGGCGGACTGGGTGCGGCCGTAGACGATCTGCAGGAACAGCTCGCGCATGGCGGTGTTGATGGCGTCGCAAACAAGGTCGGTGTTCAGCGCTTCGAGAATGGTCTTGCCGATCAGGATCTCGGAAGCCATGGCAGCAGAATGGGTCATGCCCGAGCAGCCGATGGTCTCGATCAGAGCCTCCTGAATGACGCCCTCCTTGACATTGAGCGTCAGCTTGCAGGCGCCCTGCTGGGGCGCGCACCAGCCGATGCCGTGGGTGAAGCCGGAAATATCGGCGATCTGCTTGGCCTGGACCCACTTGCCCTCTTCGGGGATCGGGGCCGGACCGTGATATGCGCCCTTCGCAACGGGGCACATATGCTGCACTTCGGTCGTGTAAATCATAACGATCTTCCTTTCTTATCCTCTGTCTCCACAAAAAGCGGAACGTATCCATACGTATTTTTTATCATAGCAAACCCGAACGTCTTTTGCAAGGCGAAAAAACGGAAATACGGGCAAAATCCGCATTCCTTTCCCTCATTTTCCGCTATGCCGCACTTTTCGTTACAGCAGGTGGCGGATCGGGCGCTGGACAACGCTCAGAATCGTATACAGCGCGCGCTTTGTCCACGGCAGCGTCACTTCTTCAAACTGCGCGCCGTATTCCGTGCCGCCGTCGTGCAGAGCGAGGCGGCTCTGGCCCATGTATTTTCCGCTCTCTTCTCGCAGCGCGGCATTGACCTCCTCGCTCTCGATGACAAGCATCAGCTCCGTGTCGAGATATGCGCTGCGCATGTCGGCGTTGAATGAACCGACGACGCTCAAATCGTTTCCAATCAAAATTGTCTTCGTATGCAGCGACTGGCCGCAGATGACCTCGTACACGTCGACGCCGCGCGATAAATATTTTGCTTTTCGCGTAAGTAGTCCGAGCAGCCGCTCGGGTTCGCGCCGTTTTCAACGGCATTCGTCAGCACGCGCAGCTGCCGCGTCTCGGCAAGTGCTTCCAAATCGTTATACATTTTGTCGTTGCAGATGATGTACGGCGTTTGCAGCAGGACGTCATCGCCCTGCGCCATCAGGCGGACAAGCGCGTCCCACAGCTCAGGCGCTTTCGCCTCCGCGCGCGGCGAGCCGCTGAGAAGGCTCACATGCGTGACCGCCGCGGTCTCCACCTCCCAGTCGACGGCGGCAAGCTCTTTTCCATGCACCGCGCATAGCGCCGCGTAGCGCTCCTGCAGCGCGTCGGTCTGTGAGGACGTCTTGCCTGTGATGGTTTTATTCTCCGGCTGCGACCAGACGCTTTCAAAATACGTCAAAAGCTGGGAGACCGAGCTGCCCTCTCCCCCGTCCGACACGACGAGCACGTCGCGGTCGATGTTCTGGTTCTCCTGATATGAGCCGAGGAACAAATCGTTCGAATTTCTTCCGCCGAGGATATACTTATTGTCGTCGGCGATCAGATACTTGTCGTGCAGACGGTAGTTGAGCTTCCACGGGCGCAGGAGGTCAATGGGATCATAAAAGCGCACCTCCACATTCTCCTCCGCCGCGAGGGCGCGGAGAACGCCGCTGTTTTGCAGATGCAGAAAACCGTTCAGCCCGTCGACGATGACGCGCACCCGCACGCCGCGCTGCGCCGCGCCATAGAGCGCGGCCATCAAATCCTGTCCGCTGCCGTCCGCGCGCAGGTCAAAGGTCGAGAAGATGACCTCCCTTTCCGCACTCTCGATGAGCTGCAAGCGCCAGAGCAGCGCACTGTCCGTATCCTCGATGCTCCTCACGCGCTCCTGCGATGCGTCCTCGCTCAATCGGGCTTCATACTGGCTCCACAACTCCCCTGTCGCCTCTTTTTGCGGCAGCGGGACGAGAATGGCTGTCAGCACCCCATATAAAAGGTACGCGCCCAGCGCGATGCCCAGCCATTTCAAGATATGCTTTCGCTTCATTTTTCACCTGCTTATCATAAAACTCATGCCGTCAGTTTATCATAAGGGATGCAAGCTGTCCAGCGGCGCGGCGGCGGTAAGTTTTCCCGACCGAAACGCCGCAACTTTCGCCCAAACGGAAATTTCTCGAAAAGAGGTCTTGACAATCCGCCAATTTCCGACCTATACTGTCGGTAAATGAAAAATACCCCACACGGGTATTGTATTTGCCCCGAAGGAGGAATCAAATTGAAAAAGGAAACCTATGACGTGACCGGCATGAGCTGCGCCGCCTGCTCCAGCCGCGTGGAAAAGGCCGTCGCCAAGCAGCCCGGCGCGCAGCAGGTCGCGGTCAACCTGCTGAAAAACAGCATGGTCGTCGAATACGACGAATCCCAGCTTTCGTCCGCGCAGATCATCGCAGCGGTCGAAAAGGCGGGCTACGGTGCGTCTCTGCATGCAAAGCCCGGCAGCGCCCCCGCCGCGCAGACTGCCGAGACCGGCGGCGCCAGCGCCGCACAGAAGGCGTACAGCGACATGAAAAAGCGTCTCGCCCTCTCGCTCATCTTCACCATCCCGCTGTTCTATCTCTCGATGGGCCACATGATGGGCTGGCCGCTGCCCGCGTGCTTCCTCGGCATGGAAAATGCGATGACGTTCGCATTCACGCAGTTTTTGCTGCTGCTGCCCATCGTCTATATCAACCGCCAGTACTATATCGTCGGCTTCAAGACGCTGTGGCAGCGCTCGCCGAACATGGATTCGCTGATCGCACTGGGCTCCAGCGCCGCCATCGTGTACGGCATCTACGCCATCTATAAGATCGGCATCGGCTTTGGCCAGATGGACATGGACACGGTGCACACCTATATGATGGAGCTGTACTTCGAGTCCGCAGGCACGATCCTGACGCTCATCACCATGGGCAAGACGATGGAGGCCCGCGCCAAGGGCAAGACCTCTGATGCCATCACAAAGCTCATGGACCTTGCGCCCAAGACCGCGACGGTCGAGCGCAACGGCGTCGAGAGCGTCATCCCCGTCGAGGAGGTCCAACTCGGCGACGTGCTGATCGTCAAGGCGGGCGAGAGCGTCCCCGTCGACGGCGTCGTGCTCGAGGGAACGTCCTCGGTCGACGAATCCGCGCTGACGGGCGAGAGCATCCCCGTCGAAAAGCAGGCGGGAGACAGCGTCATCGGCGCGACCATCAACAAATCCGGCTATTTCAAGATGCGCGCGACCAAAGTCGGCGACGATACCGCCCTTTCCCAGATCGTACGCCTTGTGGACGAGGCCACGAGCTCCAAAGCGCCCATCGCCAAGCTCGCCGATAAGGTCAGCGGCGTGTTCGTCCCCGTCGTCATCACGATCGCCGTCATCGCAACGGCAGCATGGCTGCTGACGGGCCACAGCGTGGAATTTGCGCTGTCCATCGGTATTTCCGTTCTCGTCATCAGCTGCCCCTGCGCGCTGGGTCTCGCCACGCCGACGGCCATCATGGTCGGCACGGGCCGCGGCGCGGTGAACGGCATCCTCATCAAGTCTGCCGAAGCGCTTGAGACGACGCACAGCGTCAACACCGTCGTGCTCGACAAGACCGGCACCATCACGCAGGGCAAGCCCGTCGTCACCGACGTCGTCGACGGCGGCATCGGCAGGGACAAACTTCTCTCCGTCGCCGCGTCGCTCGAAAAGCTCTCCGAGCATCCGCTTTCCGAGGCCATCGTGGCCGAGGCGGAGAAGGAATCGCTCACGTTCCTGTCCGTCGACAAATTTGAGCAGATCCCCGGTCAGGGCATCCGCGGCGAGGTCGAGGGCCAGCTCTGCCTTGCCGGCAACCGCCGCATGATGGAGGCAAACCGCATCGAAAACAGTGAGCTGCTCGCGCGCGGCGAAGCGCTGGCTGAGGACGGCAAGACGCCGCTCTACTTTGCGCTGGACGGCAAGCTCATCGGCCTCATCGCCGTAGCCGATGTCGTCAAGCCCACGAGCGCGCAGGCCATCGCCGAGCTCTCGAGCATGGGCATTGAAGTCGTCATGCTCACGGGCGACAACGCCAAGACCGCCGAGGCCATCCGCCGTCAGGTCGGCGTGGACCGCGTCGTGGCCGAGGTGCTGCCGCAGGATAAGGAACGCGAGATCCGCCGCTTACAGGAGGGCGGCAAGAAGGTCGCCATGGTCGGCGACGGCATCAACGATGCGCCCGCCCTTGCGCGCGCAGACGTCGGCATTGCCATCGGCGCCGGTACGGACGTCGCCATCGAGTCGGCGGATATTGTGCTGATGCGCAGTGACCTTCTCGACGTCTCGACCGCCGTGCAGTTGAGCCGCGCGGTCATCCGCAACATCAAGGAAAACCTCTTCTGGGCGTTCTTCTACAACGCCATCGGCATTCCCATCGCGGCGGGCGTGTTCTACCCCGCCTTCCAGCTCAAGATGAACCCGATGCTCGGCGCGCTCGCGATGAGCTTCAGCTCGGTGTTTGTGGTGAGCAATGCGCTGCGCCTGCGCTGGTTCAAGGCCAAGCACACGGAGGCAGCACCGAAAACGGTTTCTTCTCCGTCGGATCGCGGAGTGGAGATAGCAAGCAAGGAAATTATGGCAAGTAATGAAAAAGGAGAAACAAACATGGAAAAAGTCATCAGCATTGAGGGCATGGCCTGCATGCATTGCGTGAATCACGTTCAGCAGGCGCTTTCCGCCGTCCCCGGCGTGAAGGAGGCAAAGGTCGATCTCGAGAGCAAGTCCGCCACCGTCAGCGTGGACGGCAGCGTAACCGACGCGGCGCTCAAGGCCGCCGTGGATGAGGCGGGCTATCAGGCCGTCTCCATCCGCTAAGGCCATGAGAGCCGATCGTGATTCCGTCCGCCGCAAGCTGAAAATTGCCCGCGGCCAGCTCGACGGCATTTTGCAGATGATCGACGACGACCGCTACTGCGTGGACATCTCCAACCAGCTTCTCGCCACGCAGTCGCTCCTCAAAAGCGCCAACCAGCAGATCATGCGCGCGCACATCGAAGGCTGCGTGCGCGAGGCTTTGCAGACCGACCATATCGACCCCAAGCTCGAAGAGGCCTTCCAGCTCCTCGAGCGCATGGCGCAGTCGTGACCGCACAAAAAAAGGACGACAGCTATTTTTAGCTGTCGTCCTTTTTTGTTATTCGATCAGATCCTCGCGGTCGAGTTTCTTTTCCGAAAGCTGCTGTGCGGTGTGCTCATGTACGAGCTGGAGTACTACCGCCGTGAGGGGAATGAAAAACACAATACCGACAAGGCCGAAGAGCTTGCCGCCAAGCAATGCCGCAAGGAGCGTCCACAGCGGCGCAAGCCCCACGCTGCTGCCAACCACATGCGGGTAGATGAACTGATTTTCCGTGAACTGCACCGCCTGATAGACGATCAGGCACAGCAGCGCCTTCTCCGGCTGGGCAAGCAGCGTCAGCAGTACGCCGATTGCGCAGGAGGCCAGCGCGCCGATGTAGGGAACAAAGGCGAAGGCCGCCGTCAGCGCAGCGGTCAGCCCCGCGTAGGGAATGCCGCACAGGGAGAACGCGAGAAAGATCATCGTGCCGAGGATCACGACCTCCACGCACTGCCCGGACAGGAAACGGGCGTAGGTGGTGTGCGTCAGGCGCGCGATGCGGCAGACCTGATCGGCCTTTCGCTCGCTCAGGTTGGCGTAGAGGAGTCTGCGGCTCTGTTTAGCAAGGCTGCGCCGGTCGAGCAGCACATAAAACATGATGACGATGGCAAAGGTGACGTTGGCCACCGCCGAGACTGTGGTACCGGCAAGATCCACCACCGAGTCGATCAGCGCGCCGGCGCCGGTGAGCGCCTTTTCCAGCACCGTTTTCCAATCGAGCGCGGCGATGCGATCGGTGAGCTCGCTTGTATCCACGCCGTGATCCGAGAGAAGGCGCGCCCAGTCCGGCCAGTTCTCCCTGACCAGTGTGCCGATGCTCTTGAGCGACGCGGCAAGCTGCGGCAGCGCCAGAACGCACAGCAGTACCACGACGATGACCACGCACAAAGCGTCAGCAGCAGGCTGAGAAGGTCAATGTGTTTTTCCTTTGCCTTTGGCATCAGGCGCGTCAAACGTCCTGCGATGCCCTGCATCGGCACACTGAGGACAAACGCCATCAATAACCCTATGATCACCGGCGTGAAGAGGGTAGCGAGCCTCGTGAGAAACGCCGCGACTTCGTTGAGATTCATCAGCGCGGCATAGAGCGCCACGCCGAACGCGACCAGAAGAAATTGCTGTTTTCCTTTTTTATCCATTGTTCTTTTCTGCACCTTCCGCGCGTTCGCTCTGCCACCGGAGCGGAAGTGCCGAACGCTGTGCATATCCTTTCAGGTTAATTATAGAATGGCTTGCGCTGCATTGCAAGTTCTTTTGCCCGTCGCTTGGTAGTTTCTCCCGCCCGCTGCTTTTTTCGCGCAGACTTTTGCGGAAAATCAGCATTTCTCCCCTTGGCGCGGCGGTGATCGTCTGCTATACTGAAAGGAACAAAAGCACATCGGGCGGGCGTTGACGCTTCCGATGGAAAGGAAGGCTCAGAATGAATCGAACGGGGAACGGCGCCGCACTTTGCGAAGATCCGCATGACTTTCTTGTCATGCAGAATCTCTATGACGCGGCGGTTCGGCAGCTCCACGTTGAAATTCAATATTCTCAACAGTGAATTCAATGTTCTTTATGCACGCAATCCCATTCATCACATCGACGGACGCGTCAAATCGCAATCGAGCATTGTCGCCAAGCTCATCAAGCGCGGCCTGCCGCTCTCGATCGAGTCCGCGCGAAAAAACATCAACGACATCGCGGGCGTGCGCGTCGTTTGCAGCTACATCGACGATGTCTACCGCGTGGGCGAGATGCTGGCGCGGCAGACGGATGTGGAGATCGTCAAAAAGCGGACTACATCCAGACGCCGAACTACAACGGCTACCGCTCGCTGCACATGGACATCAAGGTGCCCGTCTACCTCTCCGACCGGACGGAATACGTCGTGGCGGAGATCCAGCTGCGCACGATCGCCATGGACTTCTGGGCGAGCCTTGAGCACGATATCCGCTACAAGGTCGACAAAACGAAGCTGCCCGAGGGCATCAACGAGGAGATGTTCGAATGCGCGGGCAAGATCGCTGAGATCGACCGCCAGATGCAGGACATGTACCAGCGCATCAAGGCCTCGGATGCCTACAACGAAGATTGAGTCCCCTACATAAAGGAAAAAGGATGCATCGAAAGACGCATCCTTTTTGTTTTTTCACTGCTTTTTGTGATACCCGCAGTCGCAGTAGGGGCCGCCGGAGGCGAGCGTGTACTCGCGCACGAAATCCGACGCGCCGCCCGCGTCGCTCATCGTGTAGTCGAGATGGCACAGCGCGGGCGTCAGATCGTAGAGCCCCAACACCTGCATCAGCGTGCAGATGCCGCAGGTCGTGAAGCGCGCCTCGTAGCCGCTGCCGTCCTCGTACTCGCAAAAAAGTCCATGTTCCACGAATAGGGGTTGCGATCGCCCGCGCGCAGCTTCGCCGTCGCCTTCATGCCCTCGATGTCCTTGGGCGTGAACTTTTTCTTTCCGCTCGCGCGGCAGAAAGCCTTCATCGTAGGCGTCATCATCGCCGCGGCGCAGTAGTCCGTCAGCGTTTTGATGTCCGGCCGCTGCGGCATGCACAGGATAAACGCGGCGAGCATCGCGCAGTTGACGATGTTCATTTCGAAGCGGTCGCGCTTGTCAAATTCCGGCAGCTTCGCGATGATCTCGCGATATCTCTTTTTGGCACGCGCCGCAACGTCCTTCGCCTGCTCCGCAGTCAGGTCGAATTCGACCGTCAGGTGCTTTTCAAACGATCCGGCAAACAGCGCCCACATGCCCGCAGGCTTTCCAAGATACTTCATTTGCTCTCCCCTTTTCGAGTTTAACCTCTCAAACTCGTCTGCATTTTTGACTGCCGTCTTGCTTTTGGTCATAGTATACCGAGGGCGGGAGCGCTTGTCAATGCGGCGCAAAAAAGCGGCGGTTCGAGTGAACCGCCGCTTTTCCGCATGATTTTAAGTTTTACTTGCCCTGATAGGCGCGATACAGGAACGTCACGATCTCCGCACGTGTACAATCCGCGTTGGGGCTGAACGTCGTGTTGGAAGTACCGTTCGTCACGTTATTCGCAACCGCCCAGTTAATCGCATCAGCGTAGAACGTGTCGGACTTCACATCCGTGAAGCTCGCGCTGCTCTCGACCTTCTTGCCGAGCGCACGGTGCAGGAACGTCACGCTCTGGCCGCGCGTGCAGGCCGCATTCGGGGCAAAGGTCGTCTCAGTCATGCCGTTCGTGATTCCGTTCTCAACGGCCCAAGCGACAGCCTTGGCATAGTAAGTGCTCACAGGAACATCCGTGAAGCTGCTTGCGGTCTTCGGCTCGGGGCTGCCGGCGGCACGCCATAGGAAGGTCACGATCTGCGCGCGGGTGCAGGACGCGTAGGGGCCGAACATCGTGTCAGACAGGCCGTTCGTCACGCCCTTGTCGACCGCCCACTTCACCGCGTCGGCGAAGTAAGCGTTCGCGGGAACATCAGCAAAGCTGGTAGCAGCAGTCTTAACGAACTCCGCCTCGACGCTGACCTTGCCATCCGGCATGACAAAGCTGTACTTGCCGTTGCCGAGGTCGGCGAGCGGAAGCAGATCGCCGCTCGCATCCTTGACGGCGAGGCTGCCGAGCTCATAGCCCTCGTTGGGCTTCACCGTGACGGTCACATTCGCGCCCTTGGAGGCGTTGGCCGGGGAAACGGTCACCGTGCCGTTGGGGACAGCGGGAGCGGTCGCGGGATAGGTCGGCGCGCCGGGAACGTAAGGATAGCTCGTGTACTTGTGGCAGACAGAGCAGGTCGTGCCGGGCTTGTGCGTCTCGGTGCACTTGGCATCGCAGCGCGCGCAGATACCGTTCTTGTTGCTCCAGTCGTGACCGAGTTTCTTCAGCGTCTCCGCCACAACGGTGGTTGCCTGCGTACCAGCCTCGTCCTTGAAGACTCCACCGCATCTGGAGCAGGTGTAGTACTCGTTGTTGCCGTCTTCCGTGCAGGTCGCTTCCTTGGCGTCAGTCTTGGTCCTATCGTGGCCGAGAGTCTTGAGCACCCAGCTGTCCTTCTCAATCTCGTTGGTTCCGTTTTCGTCAGAGAAGTACTTGCCGCAGCCGGAGCAGGTCCAGTAGGCCTCGTTGCCGGCCTCGGTGCAGGTGGCAGCCTTGGCATCGGTCTTGGTCAGCTTATGAGCGCCTAATTCGCCATACGGCTGATCACAGGTTTCACAAACCGCCTTTGCAGTACAGGTGGCAGTACCGCCGGTGTGCTTCGAAAATTCACCGTTTGCACCGCACTCAGTGCAGGTCTTCCAATGGCCAGTGCTGTCGCTGGAATAGGTCGTGCCATATGTGTGGGTATGGTCGTCACCCAGCGTCACCTTGATGTAGTCAAAGGTGTTGGAAAGCTTCCAAGCAGGAGTATCGCCGCCGTCTCTGTTACCGCCGAGGTAATTAAATGTAAAGTTGAGCTTCTCCAAAGCATACTGCTCATAGTCACTTGCAGTCAACGAAGATCCATGGCTTCCGTATCTGCCCTGCGTGTTCAGTTTGGCAAACACCTGCTCACCATCAACAGAAAGAGTCACAAGGCTCGTTTCGGTAGCTTTATCATAGTTATTCTCCAGTTTGACAACAGAATACTCATTGGAGGTTGGCTCTTTCTGATATGCAGGACCGCCAAAGTTGATGTAATCTGTTTTGTTATTTGTAACATCATATGTACCCATATAGATGCTCGGCTCATACAGGAAAATATAGGTCATACCCTTTTCTCTCGTTGCAGTAGAGCTGAAGAGCATATTCTCTTTTGCCTGATTCTTTTCTCTCCACTCGACACACCAATTCTGCGTCGGGTCAAGAGTGAATGGAGTGCTCAGTTTACCCTGATAATCATTGAACTTCACTGTGTTGTCATCGTTCAACGTGGTGCTGCCATGTTTATCACTCACAGTGATGATAACATTGCCATCCGCATCAACAGCGTCCAGATTATTGTCGAAGTCCCACGTAAAGCTGCGGGTCCAATGCGCATACAGGGTCGTACCGTTAAGGTTGTCCTGCATGCCAGAGGGAATCGCCGTGTCCAGAGCGGATGCAATCTTGTTCCCGCCAGCAGCCCGATCGAACCAGCCCACAAAGGCGTAGCCTGCGCGGGTGGCCTTCGGCAGCTTAGCTGTCACGAACTGCTTGATGGGATCCCTGCCGTTTTTGAAGCTACCGCCGTTGGCATTATAGGTGACGGTCTTCTCATCCGGAGTCACTGCCCGCTGCTCATAGAGCTGCTGACAGATGTAGGCCGCGATCTGGCTGTGACCATCCATATTAGGGTGGAGCGCGTTATTCGGAGAAATGCCTTCCTGATTCCGAAGCTCCCGCAGGTCGATCGTCGTGATATCGTAGTGCTTTGCAATCTGCTCGATCACTTCCGCCTGTTTAGGAATATTATTTTGCTCATAATAGGGAATAATTGCGATAATCTCAGCACCCGGATAGGTTGCCTTCATGCGCTGCAGAGAAGCCGCGTAGGCGCTCGCTGTATCCGAATAGGACTGCGCCCAATCGACAGTCTTCGCATAGTCTGCATCGGGATCAAACGCACCAACCGAGCTGTCCGGGTTGCTGCCGCCATAGTACAGGATCACATCCGGCGTGCCATTATCGTCAAGCTTGTTGATTCTATCCTTGCTTGCCATAGAAGCAGCTTTAGAACCGATGGTGCTTCCACTCCATGCCTCATCAATGCCCTCTGCTGCGCCAAAGCGGGTAATGATATCACCCCAGTAATTGCGCTCAAAAGTCATCTCTTTGCCAGTAGTATTATCATAATACAGAGCATTACCGCTGGGGATTTTGTCCTTGATCGTCGAAATGCTGTCGCCCATCACGGAGATTCTTTTCTCGTGGAACAGCGCGTATAAATAGTTATACTCCGCTTCGCTGGCATAGTTATAAACGACCCAGGTAGACTCTCCCGCAGTGACCTCTGCGCGTCCCTCTTTGCTGCCACCGGTCAGCGTGCCATCTTGCGTAACACTAACAATAGCTTCGTTCGAGCTTCTGACTGTGTCCCCCTCGGGAACGGTAATTGGGCCTTCTTTACCCGTCCAAAGGGTTATCGGCCCCGATGTCACTACATATACATTTCTACCGAATCAGCATCAATGCCCTCATCATTCCTTGCCCAAGCTACCGTTGGCAACAGGTTCAGCATCATGACAAGCGTCAGTAAACTTGCCAATAATCGCCGTTTCATTCCATTCCCTTCTAAGATTCTCTATCTTTTGCTCGTCTCCGCGGGCTGGGTTTACTTGGTTTTGCGTCTGGTCTTTCCGGCGCAGACGGGGCAGCCGCTTTGCTGCGCGCCGGTGCGGGCGTAGATGACCGCTTTCCACATGTGGCCGTAGGGATATTGTCACCACACTTTTTTGTGGCTTCCGGCAGTCACCATCTCCGGTGTCAGCGCGCCGTTGAGGCTCTCGTGCCACTGCTTGGCCACAAGCGGTTGAACAGTCGCAAGGTCGTTGAACCCCGGCAGCACCTTTCGGTTGGCGCAGTAGGGGCAGCCGTCGCCGCGCTGCGCGATCACAGCACGGTAGGAGTGCCCCTTTTCGCATCGCCACCACACGCGGCGGTTCGAGCCCGCAGTCACATTGTTCGGTCGGAGCGCACCGTTTTTCTCCTCGTCCCACTGCGCGGCAATGTCCGGGTACAGCGTCGCGAGGTCGTTTTCGCCTGCGAGCGCCTGCCGTCCGGTGCAGACCGGACAGCTCGCGCCGAGGGTTGTCCTCGAATACACCGCCGCGCGCCAGCGAATGCCCTTTCGGGCATCTCCACCAGATGAGCTTGTGGCTGCCGGTCGTCACATCCTGCGGCGTCAAGGGCGCGTTCTTTTCGTCATCCCACTTCTGCCGCCAGCGCGGGAAACTGCTTCACCAGGCCGCCCTGTTTAGGCTAACCTTGCGGCCCGTGCAATAGGGGCAGCTTGCACCCTCGCTGCGGGTGTAAACCATGGCCTGCCATGAGTGGCCGCTTGGACAGGTCCACCAGACTCTTTTGTGGCTGCCGAAAGTCACATCATCCGGCGTGAGTGGTAAATTTCGCTCAATATCCCACTGGGCAAGCAAAGCAGTCTTTCCCTGTTCGGTGCAAAACGCTCTAAATGTTCGTCGGATCGTCAGCCACCCTCTCATGAAAAAAGCTCCGTTCCAGCAAAGCCGGACGGAGCAGTGACATGCGAATACATCAGTAAGGGTGCAACCGGCTGTCATAGCGTATTCTCCATTCGGAGAGGCGTTAGACCCATCTGGCTTTGCGTCGCCGCCTTTCGGCGGTTTTGCCAAAATATGAGATTTTGAGAACGGAATCTATATTCCGTATATGCAAAGGAAGCGAAACGATCTTATCGTTTCCTTTACTCGTAGCAAAATATAGCACAATCTTCCGACAAAGACTAGGGAAATTATGATTTCAAATATAAATTATGGAGTTTACAGGGGAAAACGCACTGTAAGCTTGTGCCGCTGCACCCATTTGAGCGTTCTCGGGCGCAGACAGCTCGATCTCTGCATGCGCTTTAGTTGTGAATATAGTGGTAACTGTATTCGCTTTGGCATTTTTGCGCAACAGAATATAGATTCCGTTTTTATGATACAAGTTTTAGCTGTTCGAGCTGACGCCGATGCTCCGCCATGCTCGTAACAAGGTAAATGCGCGTCGTTTCGATGCTCGAATGGCCGAGGACATCCGCCAGCTTGACGATCTCCTTGTATGCGCGATAAAATGCCGTCGCGAACAGGTGGCGCAGATTGTGCGGGAAAACTTCCCCTGCGTCGACACCTGCGCGGGTGCACAGCTTTTTCATTTTCGGCCAAATTTGATATCTCGACATGGACTTGCCGCTTTTGGCGCGAAAGATCGCGCCGGAGGCGGTTTTTTGCCGCGCGGCGAACTTGAGCAGCTTGCGGCAGAGTTTTGACGGCAGTAGGATCGTGCGGATTTTGCCTTTAAGCGCAATTTCTGTTTTGCCGTTCTTCGCGGCCTCAACCGTGATATACTGCACCTCGCTGACACGGATGCCGGTGGAGCAGATGGTCTCCATCAGGAACGCAAAGCCCCGGTCGCCCGCAGCCTCTGCCGCGGCGACGAGACATTCATACTCTGCTCGCGTTAACTCCTGTTTGCTGTCTCGGAACAGGCGACGCTGGATCTTGAGAAACCGTGCGCGGCAATCTGCCCAACCGCAGAAACGGAAAAAGCCGTTCAGCGCCGCTAAATAGGTGTTGATCGTCGACGGCACGTAGTTTCTCGCGCGCAGGTCGTCTTTCCAAAGGCGGATCATCTCCGGTGTGACCGCCGCGCCGCTCAAAAAGGCTGCAAAGCCCAGTAAAGCACGGCGGTATTTTTTGATCGTCGCTGCGGCACGTTCTTCGCCTTCGAGGACTTTCAAATAGGCTTCGACCATCTTGTCAGTCATATAAATGTTCCATAATAAAAATACCCCTATCTCTCTTGATAGGGGTATTGTAACGTATTGTCGCGGATTTCGAACAGTGAATTGCACTCCCGCAGCTATGAATATAAAAAAAGAAGCCACTCTATTGAGTGGCTTCTCTCCATGTTGGCGCTACCTATCTTTCCGGGCCGTCTCCAGCCAAGTATTGTCGGCAGAAGCGAGCTTAACTTCCGTGTTCGGAATGGGAACGGGTGGACCCTCGCCCTAATCAGCACCAACTGCTATTGAAACTGCATCTCTACAGTAACAAACCTTTATCCAATTGTCAAGTCGTGCCGAGTGGCACGTTCAAGCGTTTTGCACAGCAAAACCTTGCCGCAGGGCGAATCCATTTCGCCCGAGGATTTTTTGTCCTCAGGGGCTCCCGAAAAAGCATTGCTTTTTTGGGATGGTGACCCGTACCGGATTCGAACCGATGTTAACGGCGTGAGAGGCCGCTGTCTTAACCACTTGACCAACGGGCCATACCTTGCGTCGTGGGATCCCCACTGGATGGTGCTCCCATCCAGTGGGATGGTACACCTTCAGGGACTCGAACCCTGGACACCCTGATTAAGAGTCAGGTGCTCTACCAGCTGAGCTAAAGGTGCATGTTCTTTCGCTCATTGCGCTTATCTTTCTGTCTGCTCCTCCTGCTCGCACTACGTGCTCAATCGCAGGCTAAGTGCCGCTCCGCGGTTGCCCGCGATACAACGCCTGCCGGCGTTAGTACCACCATGAGCTAAAGGTGCATGTCTTCAAATCGAACCTTCAAAACCGAACAATGTAACTTCAAAGCTCCTCTCAAGGCCTTGCCTGCTTCATTCGTAGGTCAAGCCCTCGGACTATTAGTACCGATCAGCTGCACACATTACTGCGCTTCCACCTTCGGCCTATCAACCAGATCGTCTTTCTGGGTCCTTACTCCTTGAAGGATGAGAGATCTCATCTTAGGGGGAGTTTCACGCTTAGATGCTTTCAGCGTTTATCTCGTCCGTACATAGCTACCCAGCTATGCCCTTGGCAGGACAACTGGTGCACCAGAGGTACGTCCATCCCGGTCCTCTCGTACTAAGGACAGCTCCCTTCAAATCTCTTACGCCCGCAACAGATAGGGACCGAACTGTCTCACGACGTTCTGAACCCAGCTCGCGTGCCGCTTTAATTGGCGAACAGCCAAACCCTTGGGACCGAATTCAGCCCCAGGATGCGACGAGCCGACATCGAGGTGCCAAACCTCCCCGTCGCTGTGGACGCTTGGGGGAGATCAGCCTGTTATCCCCAGGGTAGCTTTTATCCGTTGAGCGATGGCATTTCCACTCACATACCACCGGATCA
>ENA-OQHF01000336-OQHF01000336.1-human-gut-metagenome-genome-assembly--contig:-NODE-336-length-30017-cov-5.911877_pt1 | contig 30017 bp, 30 predicted proteins | sample MGYA00242559_ERZ504709 | MGnify/ENA primary metagenome ERZ504709 (study PRJEB26092, sample SAMD00036203) | human gut metagenome | host: Homo sapiens | study: EMG produced TPA metagenomics assembly of... | reverse complement strand
TAAAGGTAAGAGCCGTGCTTCCTCCTGCATGTGACATAACGTAGCAAAGAGCGGGGCAAAAGGAACAAGGATAGGCATTACTGCAAGTAAAAAAATCGGCTGTGCAGTTGAACGAAACAGAGCAAAGAGAGTTATTCGAGCCGCCTTTTACTCAGCTTGAGGGAAGAATTAACGGCAGCTATGAATTTTGATTTTTGTTGCACGTACAAAAAACCTCAAAGGGTTAAAATGCAGAAAGTGCTTGAGCAAATGGAACAGCACTTTAAAGCATTGGGAGTAATAGACTGATGAGTGCTTTAAGAAACGCAATTAAAAAGGTATTGATTTTTTTAATTAAGACCTATCAATTGACCTTAAGCCCTCGGTTTTCCCACGGAAGTTGCAGATTTACGCCCACGTGTTCGCAGTATGCTCTTGAAGCTATTGAAGTTCACGGTATTTTTAAAGGGTGCTTGCTTGCAGCTTGGAGAATTTTGAGATGTAATCCTTTTTCCAAAGGTGGCTGGGACCCTGTTCCCCCTAAAAAAACTAAAGAGGACAAATAATGAGCAGTATTATAATGGCAGCTAATGCCGTTTCAAACGGTATGGCAGTTTTTAAGCCGCTTTATTGGTTGTTTGGTAAATGTATGGAGTTTTTGCTCGACGTGCTTAACAATCAATATTTTATCGCACTTATTATTTTCACTGTAGTAACCCGTTTGCTTCTTTTGCCGCTTAACGTTAAGCAGCAGAAATCTATGGCGGCAACTACAAGACTGCAACCTAAAATCCAAAAGATTAATAAAAAATATCCTGACCCGAGAGACAGGGACAAGCTTAACAGGGAAATGCAGGAACTTTATGCAAGAGAGGGTCATAACCCTATGCAAATGGGCTGTGGACCTATGATTTTCCAAATGGTTTTCCTTATGGGTGTCATCGGTATTATTTATTATCCTATTCAGTATGTTTTAGGTGCAAGTGGATTTAATGACGCATCAAACGATATTTACAAGGTAATTTTGCCGATTTATCAGCAAATTACAGGTAATGCTGATGCAAAAATAACTTATTTTCAGTTGAACATACTCGAGAACTTCCCTGCTTACAAGGAAGCGCTTATGCAGTCATTCCCGAAGATATTTACCCAAAATGTTTGCAGTGATATTGAAACATACAGGCAGGGTATGACATTATTCGGTCTTGATATGACACGTATTCCGCATTGGAAGGACGGCATTATTGTTATAATTCCTATTCTTTCCCTTGTAACATCGCTCGGTTCAAGCGTTGTTTCTACAATCATTCAAAAGAAAAATAACCCGGCAGCATCTCAGCAGAATGCGCAAATGATGATGATGATGCTTATGATGCCGTTTTTCTCCTTCTACATTGCGTTTAAGGTAACGGCTGCAGTCGGTTTTATTGGACTATTTCAAATGTTATTGCTATTTTGCAGCAGATTTATATTTTCTAAGGTTCATCCTGCCTAAGAGGCTTCAGGCAAAATTGATGGATTGAAAACACTATTGAACGTCGTTTACACGTGAAGAAAATATTAAAAAGATGACGAAATAATTATCGGAGGATAAAGATGATAAAGGAATTTATCGGTACCGGTAAAACAGTTGAAGAAGCTACCCAAAATGCAAAGCTTCAGCTCAACGCTCCGGAGATGGCTGACGTTCACGTTGAAGTTATCAAGTATCCGGAGAAGAAGAAGTTTTTTGGTTTAATCGGTGGCTGTGATGCCGAGGTTAAGGTAAGCTATGATGACGGCAAGAGAGAGAAAAAGGCCGACGCTCCAAAAAAGAGCTATGAAAAGAAGGCAAATTCTCCTAAAAAGCCGGCACCAAAGAAGCCCGCAGGCGAAAAGCCTATTAAGGAAACCAAGGCAGATAAACCGGAAGAAGAGATTAGCGAGAAGGACATTGACCTTGACTATGCTTGCCAATATCTTAAGACAATGATTGAAGGTCTTAATGTTGTTGACCCAAAGATTACGGCAAAGGTTGTTGACGGCACGGTTGAGATGTTAATTGAATGTGAGGATTACGGTATCATTATCGGCAGAAGAGGCGAAACTCTTGACTCACTTCAATATCTTACAAGTCTTGCTATTAAAAATGGAACTAATAAATATGTAAGAGTTACTCTTAATGTAGGCGATTACAGAGCAAAGAGAGAGGAAACTCTTAAGGCGCTTGCAACAAAGAATGCAAATTTCGTTGCAAGAACAGGCAGACGTTATTCATTCGAGCCAATGAATCCGTATGAAAGAAGAATTATTCATACCGCAGTGCAGGAGGTTGAGGGTGTTACCTCACGTTCGGTAGGAAGCGGAATGGACAGACGAGTTCTTATTGAGCCTGAAGGCGGAGTTAGACGTAATTACAGAAATGACAGAAGAGGCGGCAGACGTCCGGCTCCTGCTCAAAGCACTGTTGACGCTAACAGAGAAAAGAAGGCTGACAGAGCGGATATGCCTAAGTTTGGCAAAATCGAAGTTAGCAAAAATAACGACTGATAACCAATTTATATTATAATGGCGGACAGTTTTGTTCGCCATTATTTTGCATAAGAACACTTTAGCAGGAGGGATAACAATGAGTAAAACTATTGCGGCAATTGCCACGGGAAACAGCGTTTCGGGAATAGGTGTAATAAGAATCAGCGGCGATTGTGCAATTGAAATTGCGCAAAAAGTCTTTAAATCAGCGGATAATACTCCCCTCTCCTCGCTTAAAGGATATACGGCAAAATTCGGCAATGTTTATTCAAAAGGCGAAAAGTATGACAATGCGATTGCGCTTGTTTTTCGTGCTCCGAAAAGTTACACGGGTGAGGATGTTGTTGAACTTAACGTACACGGCGGAATTTTTATTGTTGAAAAAACCTTGGAGTCTGTTTTAGATGCAGGTGCAAGCCCTGCCGAAGCAGGCGAATTTACCAAAAGAGCATTTTTAAACGGAAAAATGGACCTTACGCAAGCAGAGGCTGTTGCCACATTGATATCGGCAAACGGTCAGGAGGCGGCTAAGGCATCGTTTAATCTTTTGCAGGGTTCTTTGAGCAATAAAATATCAAATGTTCTTGATAAAATCGTGTCGTTGAGTGCTTCAATGGCGGCATGGGTTGATTATCCTGATGAGGAAATACCGGAGCTTGACGAAAAGACGTTGAAAAATACATTGTCTTTCGCCAAAAACGAATTAAAAGAGCTGCTTGATAATTATGAAAGCGGAATGATAATGACGCAGGGTGTAAATACCGTTATTGCAGGCAGACCTAACGCAGGAAAATCAACGCTTATGAATATGCTTTCGGGCAAAGAGAAAAGCATCGTTACTCACATTGAGGGAACGACGAGAGATATTGTTGAAAATTCGGTTAGGCTCGGCTCGCTTGTGCTCCACCTTTCCGACACGGCAGGGCTAAGAGAGAGCGACGACGTTGTGGAAGCAATCGGAATTAAAAAAGCGCTTGAAAGAATTGACACCGCCTCGCTTGTGCTTGCTGTTTTTGACAGTTCACGTGAGCTTGACGATGACGATAAAATGCTGATTGACTCTTGCAAGGGCAAAAAGGCAGTTGCCGTTATCAATAAAACCGACCTCTCCCCTAAAATCAATACGGATAAAATAAAAGATAATTTTGAAAGCATTGTTTATATTTCAGCCAAAAATAATTTAGGGCTTAAAGAGCTTGAAACGGCGGTTAAAAATATATTGGGTGTTGAGGAATTTGACTCCTCTGCCCCACTCATTGCAAACAGACGTCAAAAGCAATGTATTCAAATGGCTTGGGAAAATATAAACGAGGCATTATCGGCAGCCGAAATCGGCTTAACTTATGATGCAATTAATGTTATGATTGACAGCGCAGTTGACGAACTTTTGGCGCTTACGGGTAAAAAGGCTACCGAAGAGGTAGTAAACAACATCTTTTCACGTTTTTGCGTAGGCAAATAAATTAAGGAGGTAAAGCTATGGAATATTTTGCAGGAAGCTATGATGTAATAGTTATCGGAGCAGGTCACGCAGGAATTGAAGCATGCCTTGCAGCTGCCCGACTTGGTGTTAAGACTGCCGTTTTTACAATCAATCTTGATTGGGTCGGCAATATGCCGTGCAATCCGTCAATCGGCGGAACGTCTAAAGGTCACCTTGTGCGTGAAATTGACGCACTTGGCGGTGAAATGGGCAAGGCGGCAGATAAATACACTCTGCAATCCCGTATGCTCAACCTCGGAAAAGGACCTGCCGTTCATTCACTCAGAGCGCAAATTGACAGGAGAGAATATTCGCAGGGAATGAAGCATACGCTTGAACTTCAGGAAAATCTTGATATCAGGCAGGGCGAAATAGTTGACCTTTACCGCTTGGAAAACGGAGAGTGGCAGATTAAAACAAAACTTGAAGCACTTTTCAATGCCAAGGCTGTTATTATTGCAACGGGAACTTTTCTCGGCGGCAGAGTATATATCGGCGATGTTTCATACGAAAGCGGACCTGACGGAATGTTTCCGGCAACAGAGCTTTCAAAAGCGCTTAAAAAGCTTAACATTCCTCTAAGAAGATTTAAAACAGGCACTCCGTCGAGAGTGAACAGGCAGTCGATTGATTTTTCAAATCTTGAAGAGCAGGACGGCGACGAAGAAACCGTACCGTTTAGTTTTGAAACTCAAACACCACCGAAAAATAAGGTTTGCTGTCATATAACTTATTCCAACGAAAAAACAAAACAGATTATTCTTGAAAATTTGGACAGAAGCCCTATGTATTCGGGCAAAATTGAGGGCAAAGGGCCAAGATACTGTCCGTCTTTTGAGGATAAAATTGTAAGATTTAAAGACAAGGAGCGCCATCAGCTTTTTATTGAACCTTGCGGACTTGAAACTGAAGAGATGTATCTTCAGGGCTTGTCATCTTCCCTACCTGAGGATGTTCAGCTTGCTTTTATTCATACTATTCCCGGTTTGGAGCATGCTCAAGTTATGAGGACAGCTTATGCGATTGAGTATGATTGTGTTGACCCGACGGCACTTAACGCAACACTTGAATTTAACTCTATTAAAGGGCTTTACGGCGCAGGTCAGTTCAACGGTTCAAGCGGATATGAGGAAGCGGCGGCACAGGGTCTTGTGGCAGGAATTAATGCGGCGCTTAAAATTAAAGGTGAAGAGCCTATGATTTTAGACCGTGGCGGCTCATATATCGGAACTCTTATTGACGACCTTGTAACTAAAGGTTGTACCGACCCTTACAGAATGATGACGAGCCGAAGCGAATACCGTCTTGTTTTAAGGCAGGATAATGCAGATGTTCGTTTAACACCGATTGGTTACAAAATCGGCTTGATTTCGCAAGAGAGATATGATAAATTTATAAGTAAAGAAGAAATGGTTAAGGCGGAAAGGGAAAGAATTGAGCAAAAATCAATTCCCCTTACCGATGCTCTTCAAAAAATTATGGAGGATTGCGGCACAACGCCACTTGAGCGTGGCTGCAAAATGATAGAACTTCTTAAAAGGCCTCAAATTACATACAAAGCGTTGACGAGTGTTGATGATGACAGACCCGACCTGCCACGTGCGGTATTTGAGCAGGTTGAAATTGCGGTTAAATATGAGGGTTACATTAAAAGGCAGGAGCAGCAAATTAAAGAAATGCGCCGAATTGAGTGCAAAAAAATCCCTGCCGATATTGATTATTATTCACTTAAAGGTCTTAGGCTTGAGGCAGTTGAGAAGCTATCTAAAATTAAACCTGAAAATCTTGGGCAGGCAAGCAGAATCAGCGGCGTAAACCCTGCCGATATTGCCGCTCTCAACATAATTTTGGAGACGTTATGATAGATTACGACCTTTTATTAAGCGAAGCAAAGAAAATCGGAGTTGACCTCGGTGAATACGGGGCCGACAGATTTGACACTTATGCAGAAAGGCTTGTTCGCTGGAACGAGCACGTGAATCTCACAGCGATTGTTGAACCTGACGATATAGTTATCAAACATTTTATTGACAGTCTTTATGCTATGAAATTTGTTGATTTTAAGGCAGGGCAAAGCGTTGCCGATGTCGGCACGGGTGCAGGTTTCCCCGGTATGCCGCTGTTGATTGCCAATCCTGAACTTTCAGTCAATTTTATAGACAGTTCGGGAAAAAGGATAAATTTTATAAAAGATGTACTCAGTAATATAGGTATCATTGCAACAAGTACGCACGAGAGAGCCGAGGACGTCGGCAAAAATCCCGAATTTCGTGAACAATACGATTTTGCTACGGCAAGAGCTGTTGCACCGCTTAATGTTCTTTGCGAATATTGCCTGCCGCTGGTTAAGGTTGGCGGACGCTTTGTTTCACTGAAAGGCTCTAACGGATTGGAGGAGCTTGAAGCGGCGAAAAATGCAATTAAGGTACTCGGAGGAGAGATTGAGGCGGCTGAAAGCTACGTTTTGCCCAACGGCGACGGCAGAACGATATTTGTTATTAAAAAGATATCGCAAACTCCGACAAAATACCCCAGAAAACCCAAAAAAATTGATACCCGACCGCTCTAAATATAACGGAATATGTCGAATTATAAGGATTTCTCACGATGAGAAATCCTTTATTTTTGTAATACTTTATGGTATATTTATATCAAGGAGTGAGAGACGTGGAGCAAATCGTTCAAATACCTACGGAAAAGCTGTTGCCTAATCCTTATCAGCCACGAAAGCAGTTTAAAAGCGAGGATATGTTGTCTCTTGCTGACTCGATAAAAGAAAACGGTGTACTTCAACCGCTTTTGTGCAGGCAGATTAATCACAGCGACTACTATGAATTAATCGCCGGTGAACGCAGACTCAGAGCGGCAATTCTTGCAAATCTTCAAAGCGTTCCCTGCATTGTGGTTGAATGTGAGTACGAGGACAGTGCGGTTTATTCAATTATAGAAAATATACAGCGCTCTGACCTCAACTTTTTTGAAGAAGCACTTGCAATATCTCACTTGATGAATACATTTGGCTTAACTCAACAGCAAATTAGCAAAAAGCTTGGAAAAAGTCAAAGTGCATTGTCAAATAAGCTTAGGCTTCTGCGACTCCCTGCCGATGTCAGATATTTTATTGACAAAGAGGGGTTGACCGAGCGTCACGCAAGGGCTTTGCTTAAAATTGATAACGAAAAGGATATGTGGACAACTCTTAAAGTCATAACAGAACGTCGTCTAAATGTTGAGCAAACGGAGGCTTATATCGAGTCTTTGACAAATAAAGAGATTAAGCATAAGAAAAATGTTATTAAAGTTTTTAAAGACATAAGGATTTTTGTCAATACGGTTAATAAGGCTATCGCTACAATGAAAGAAAGCGGAATTAATGCAGAATCGGACAAGACAGAAACTGACGAATATATCGAATTTAGGGTTAGAATACCTAAGGATGCTAAAATGCAGGACAAGACTGCATAATTAACTTCGCTTAAAACGGATAACATCCGTTTTAACATATTCTCCTCTTTTCATCACGTGGAAAAAACGGGCTTAATTGTCCGTTTTTTCTGCTTTTATAAAGAACTCTTGTGTTTCACGTGAAACAGCTACCCTATATATAGTTTTTAGGATAAACACAGTTTAAATTACATTTATTTCATATTATATTATGTTTATATATTTGTATAATGTGAAATTCTTATTCTAATGATTTAATTTAGTTTAATTTTCATTTGTTTAACATAAAAAATCATTGTTTCACGTGAAACGTCTATATATTGTATACCCTTACTTTGACAGACACAAAAGTCGAAAAATAATTCTAATGTTTCACGTGAAACCTCTTGCCTACTCCACTCTCTTGTAGTATAATCTTCAATACGGAGGTGAACGTATGGGAAAAACCGTATCTATATTTAACCAAAAAGGCGGAGTAGGAAAAACTACCACTTGCGTAAACTTTGCTGCCGCCCTCGGTTTAAAAGGAAAGAAAACACTTCTTGTTGACCTTGACCCTCAGGGTAACACAACAAGCGGTGTCGGAATAGATAAAACAGAAATAGAAAAATCTACGTATGATATCCTTATTAATGACGAAGCTGCTAAAGATATAGTTATTAAGACGGAATTTAAAAATCTTTCAGTCCTCCCTGCCAATATGAACCTTGCAGGTGCAGAACTTGAGCTTGCAGAGGAAGAAAACAGATTTAAAGCGCTTAAAAAAGCACTTGCTCCGCTCGTAATGGAATATGATTATATTATTATTGATTGCCCGCCAAGTTTAGGGCTTCTTTCGCTGAATGCATTAACCGCTTCGGATACACTTATTGTGCCGTTGCAATGTGAATATTATGCGTTAGAGGGATTGAGCCAGCTTTTGGGAACCGTCAGAACTGTTAAACAGCATTACAACGAGCATTTGGAGCTTGAAGGTGTGCTTTATACAATGTATGACACACGTCTTAAGCTTAATTCGCAGGTTGTTGATGAAGTTAATCAATATTTTCCGAATAAAGCGTATAAAACAACAATTCCACGAAGTGTTAAGCTTGCCGAAGCACCGAGTTTTGGCAAACCTATTTTTTATTATGAAAAATACTCAAAACCTGCTTTTGCATATAAAAAATTTGCAGATGAATTTTTGAAAAAACAGTAAATATGTAACAATATGTTGAATTTGTAAATTTATGTGATGGATTTAACATAAACTCTAAATAGGAGGAGAATAATGGCTAAAAAGCAATCAGGTCTCGGTAAAGGGTTAAGCGCTCTTATGCTTGAAAACTCGGTTGACGAAATGGTAGCAACAAACACGTTGCCGCTCAACGAGATTATGCCTAATAAAGAGCAGCCGAGAAAGACTTTTGACGAGGGCGCTTTGCAGGAGCTTGCCGACAGTATTACTCAGCACGGTGTGCTTCAACCGCTTCTTGTCAGACCGCTTGTGACAGGCGGATATCAGCTTGTTGCCGGCGAAAGACGTTGGAGAGCGTCAAGAATGGCAGGGCTTAAAGAAGTTCCTGTTGTTGTGAAGGAACTTTCCGACGTTGAAACAATGGAAATCGCAATAATTGAGAATTTGCAGCGTGAGGACCTCAACCCGATTGAAGAGGCAGAGGGTTTGCAGGCTCTTATTGACCGTTGCGGTTTCACGCAAGAAGAGGTTGCAACCTCAGTAGGCAAGTCACGTCCGGCTATAGCAAACGCTTTGCGACTTCTTAAATTGCCGCAGGAAGTGCGAGATATGACTAAAAACGGCGAAATTAGCGCAGGTCACGCAAGGGCGCTTCTGTCTTTTGATAACGAGGCAATGATTTATGAGGTTGCTCAAAATATCGTTAAAAATAATCTTACTGTTCGTGATGTAGAACGTTTAGCAAAAACAAGTGAAAAAACGTCACCGTCTGCAAAAAGAAAGAGCAAAAGACGTGACAGCTTTTATGATGAGGTTGAGCTTACGCTTACGGAAGTTCTCGGCAGAAAAGTTAAGGTATATAACGGCAGAGGAAAGGGAACTCTTGAAATAGAGTTTTACTCCGCCGATGATTTAAAAGAAATTGCAAATAAATTAGGAGAATAAAAAATGATTGACATTAAATTTTTAAGAGAAAATCCTGACGTCGTAAAGGAAAATATCAAAAAGAAGTTTCAGGATAAGAAATTACCGCTTGTTGACGAGGTAATTGAACTTGATGAAGAGCGCAGAGCGTCAATGGCTAAGGCTGACGAGCTTCGTGCAAACAGAAACAAGCTTTCTAAGGAAATCGGCGCACTTATGGCTCAGGGCAAAAAAGACGAGGCTATGGCAATTCGTGAAAAGGTTACGGCTCAGGCACAGGAGCTTGAAGAACTTGGCGCTAAGGAAAAGGAACTTAACGAAAAGGTTACCTCAATTATGATGTCTATTCCTAATATTATCGAGGACAGCGTTCCAATCGGTAAGGACGACAGCGAAAATGTTGAGGTTGAGCGCTTCGGTGAGCCGGTTGTTCCGGATTATGAAATCCCTTATCATACAGATATTATGGAAAGCTTTGACGGCATCGACCTTGAAGCCGCAGGCAGAGTTGCCGGCAACGGTTTTTATTATCTTATGGGCGATATCGCAAGACTTCATTCAGCAGTTATCAGCTATGCAAGAGATTTTATGATTGACAGGGGATTTACTTATGTTGTGCCTCCGTTTATGATTCGTTCAAACGTTGTGACAGGAGTTATGAGCTTTGAAGAAATGGACGCAATGATGTATAAAATCGAGGGTGAGGACCTTTATCTTATCGGAACAAGCGAACATTCAATGATTGGTAAGTTTATTGATACAATCACTCCAGAAGAAAAGCTTCCGCTTACTCTTACTTCTTATTCTCCTTGCTTCCGTAAGGAAAAGGGTGCGCACGGTATCGAGGAACGTGGTGTTTACAGAATTCATCAGTTTGAAAAGCAGGAAATGGTTGTTGTTTGTAAGCCGGATGAGTCAAAAATGTGGTTTGATAAGCTTTGGCAGAATACCGTTGACCTTTTCAGAAGCCTTGATATTCCTGTTCGTACTCTTGAATGTTGCTCGGGCGACCTTGCAGACCTTAAGGTTAAGAGTGTTGATGTTGAGGCTTGGTCACCGAGACAGAAGAAATATTTTGAGGTTGGCTCTTGCTCAAATCTTACCGATGCACAGGCTCGTAGACTTAAAATCAGAGTAAAGGGTGAAAACGGAAACTACCTTGCTCATACGCTTAATAATACGGTAGTTGCTCCTCCGAGAATGCTTATCGCTTTTCTTGAAAATAATCTTCAAGCTGACGGCAGCGTTCTTATTCCTGAGGCACTTCGTATGTATATGGGTGGCAAGGACAGAATTGTTCCTAAGAAATAATGCAAATTATATTTTTAATTATTGCGGTTTTGCTTTTAATAATTTTCATATTTCCTATATCCACGGGCGTTCATAATTTAGGTATGGCGGCAGGTGTGTTTTTGGGGCTGTGCTTCGGCGCAGAGGGCTTGTTTTATAATAAAATGAGTTTTACCGCCCAAAGATATACTGTTTTTGCGCTGTTCGTCGTTTCGCTTATTTTGATTTTTGCCTGCGCTTACGTTATGAAATTCGGCAAAAATACCGCAAAAAATCAAAAAACGGTAATAGTTTTGGGATGTAGGGTAAAGGGTGATGTTCCAAGCCTTGCACTTCAAAAAAGGGCAGATGCCGCATATTTTTATCTGCTTAAAAATCCTGATTGTGTTGCAATTTTAAGCGGCGGTCAGGGTAAGGATGAAAATATCAGCGAAGCCGCTTGCCTTAAAAAGCTTTTGACAGATAGGGGAATTGCGCAAAGCAGGTTGTTTTGTGAGGAGCTTTCCACCTCGACTGATGAAAATATCCGCTTTTCCAAGAAAATTATTGACGAAAACAGCCTTGATACAAGCGTTGCCATTGTCACAAGCGAATATCATCAGCTCAGAGCAAAGCATATTTGCGAAAAAAACGGCTTGAGCTTTGCCTCAATCAGCTCCAAAACCGAGCCGCTTTATTTGCCGACCTTTCTTGTAAGGGAACTTATGGCATTGATAAATGAAAAGATAAAATAAATCAAAACAAAAGCGTTGGAAATTTAAAATTTCCAACGCTTTTAGTTTAGTTATTCATTTTTACTTTTTTGCTTGCTTTTTTATCAAAACAATAATGAATTTAATTGTGGACCATATAAAATAAATATAGCCGAAAATGAATGAGATTGCAAAAACTATTAGTTTTAATGTCATTCTAATCATTACATTTGAAGAAATATTTGTAAAGCTGAATAATGAATTCGCTAAATTTATACCCCACAAAAAGCCAAATATAATAATTGCAAAGCAACCTATTGTGTAGACTGTATTATTGCTGTTTTTAAAAGAAAACATAATAATTCCGGCCACTAAAAAAATGATTGTTTTTTTAGTAAGTGACAAATAGTCGTTTTTAAAATTGTCACTGAAATCAAACAATATGTATTTTAATTTTGAAAACATTCAGTTCTCCTTTTTCAGTTATCAAGCTCATCAATTCTCTTAACGATTAGCTGATTTAGCTTACTTGCTTCATCATATGTAACACAACCGTAAATTCTGTCTTTTTCGGGTATAGTGACATATTTACTGTTTATATTTTGTTCCATTTGTTTTTGTTCATCATAGGACAAGTCATCGTCATAATATGCAAGACCGCCTATTAGTGTTTTCGTTACTAATGGAATTAAATCATCGTGCATTTTACTTAGCTGAGCATAACTCATTCGGTATACGGAGTTGTAATAATTTAAATATTCCGCAGAATGTAAAGGTTTGCTTTCTTCTTCACCTTTGCCTTTTCGTGATTTAACAATAATAATAACAAAAAGAGCAAGCAATGCCGCTATAATTAAAAATTTCATATTTTGAACCTCTGCTTAAGTGCATATTACCGACCAGCCCTCAAATCCGTCTCTGAAAATTCCCTTTGAATCGTAGCCACCTTCACCCGGTGAGCGATATACGCCCATTCCGTCGTATCCTCCTTCACCTGAGTAGCGCCAAATTCCTTGGTAGTCAAATCCGCCTTCGCCACAGTTGCGCCAATATCCTTTTGCATCGTATCCGCCGCTAAACTTGTCACGGTAATAGCCTTTGCCGTCATAGAATCCCATTATTATTTTCTTGCCCAATGAAAGCAACCGTTTCTGTCCTGAGGATTGTTGTATCCGCCATAGCCGCCGTTGCATCTTACTCTTCCATAGCTGTCGGTGTCACGGAAGTTAGCGTAAAGACAGTCAGAGCAATTTCCTGAGCAAAAAGCTCCATTTGTGATTTTGATTTCCTTTGTTTTCATAATTATTTCTCCTTAAATTTATTTATAACACAGCAAATGTGTATTATCCTAATAATATAAGCTCGTCTTTTTTTATTTCGCATTTCGAATTGATAAGCTTTGCCGCATAAACGCTGATTTCTTTCCTTGCGATAACAATCGGGAAATATAATATATCATTCTCATTGCAAATATTTTTCATTAGCTCACTGATAAATTTTTCATCACCGAGTGACATCGATGCGCAATTTGGATAATGAGTGTGAAACATTCCGAGAAATTCAATGCTGTTTTTAGCCCAAGTGCGTATACTGTCATTTAGTAAATCGTTATCAGGTATGTATGAGGCAAAGTATGAATTTTTGCTGTCGTATACAACGTTTGTAACCGTATCATTGACTCCGCCTAAGAATCCGCCGGATTCATAAGGCGAAATTTCAACGGTGTAAATTATTTCATCAAATAGTTTTTTACTTAGTTTCATATCTCAATTGTGTTCCTTTAAAGCGAAATATATCACAAAATGAGATATTTGTCAATATCTCTAAGCGAGATATTGTAAAATTTATTGTATTACTTTTTACGGGATGATAATATGCGACTGCGTGATTTAAGAGAGGATAACGATATAACTCAAAATCAAATTGCCTTAATGCTTAATATTAAGCAAAACACCTACTCACAATATGAAAACGGTAAAAGAGAAGTGCCGATAAATATTCTTTGGAAGTTGGCGGATTTTTATGATGTCAGCATAGATTATTTGGTAGGTAGGGAAAAAGAGCGCAAAAGATAAACAGACGAACATCGTGTATGATGTTCGTCTGTTTTATTTATATAAATTATAATCTATTATATTCCTCATCGCTGATTTCAATTACTTTGCCGTGCTTGAAGCCGTAGGGGAATGAAAAAAGCTGATTAACCTGATGAAAATGAGCGTCGCCCGCCTTTTCACTTATAAACGGAACATAGCCCATTTTTTCCTTTTCACAGCCAAAAAAGTCAAGCATTAAGCACCATTTTCCGTCGGGGAGGATATATGTAGTTGCTGCCTCGTGTGAGCCGGGACGGTAAAGGCTTGCCATATAATTTTGAAAATCAAAATCGTGTTGCCAAGTGCCGAAAAGGTCTTTTGACGTTTCGTGCATATTCATCAGCGGCTTTGCAGAGGTTTTATAAAAAAGGTGATACGTGCCGTCAATTTTAACCAAATGAGAATCGAAAACACCGCACTCTTTTTCAAAAAACAATTTTGGATAGGTGAAGCTTTCAAAATTCTTTGTTTTGGTGTAATAAATTGCCATTTTTTGAAAATTGTCCGCCTTGACGGTTGCGCTGAAATGGATAATATAATCGTCTGCCGCCTCGTCATAAAAAATCTCAGGCGCCCAAATACAGCCGAAATCGTCCCTGCCGAAATATTTTAATTCTTGCGGGGTAAAATGAACTAAATCGTCACTTCTCCAAAGGGAAATAAACTTACTGCCGTTTGACGATATATCAGCCCAATTTACGTTGTGATTTTCGTCCATTCGATTTACTATGCAAAGGTCGGTTGCGATAAAAACAAACGAATTGTCCTTTAGCCTTATAACGTCAATATCACGGCAACCCATTTCTCCCTTGTCGCAGGTGATAACAGGCTTTGAGCCGTTTACTGCGGTGAAATCATAACCGTTTTTGCTGACTGCAAGGTAAATCTGCTCTCCGTCGGGTGTGAGCTTTTCTCTGAAATGTGCAAATAAATATGGCATAATCTCTCCTTGATTTTTGATTATAATAGTGCGTTTGCAAAGCTTTTCGTTTTTTTAATGTTTTACAGTTTGATTTTACTCTACCGTTACAACTTTTGCAAGGTTTCTCGGTTTATCAACGTCAAGACCTTTATCGCTTGAAACATAATAGGCAAGCAGCTGCAGAGCAATAACACTCGGCACTGCCATAAAATCGTCGTCTAAATCGGGAAGTACAAAATCACACTTGATATCTTTGTTAACAAGCGATTTTTTGATAAAGGTAATTACTTCCGCCTTGCGGGAAAGAACTTCTTTGATGTTTGACATTTGCTTTGTAGCTAAATATCTTTGAGTCATAAGCGCAATAACGGGCGTGCCGTTGGTGATAAGCGCAATTGTGCCGTGTTTCAGCTCTCCCGATGCAAAAGCCTCACTGTGAATATACGAAATTTCCTTTAATTTAAGCGATGCTTCAAGAAGTGACGGATAGTCAAGCCCCCTGCCAATCATAAAGGTATGCTCGTTTGACAATAGCTTTTTTGCAAGCAGATGAATTTCATTTTTACGCTTTAGTATATCCTCTGTGGCACTCGGAAGCTTTTGAAGTTCACCGATAAATTTAGTAACTCCCTCATAGTTGAGATTTTTCCTGATGTAAGCAAGCCTTGCCGTGATAAGATAAAAAATCGCAACCTGAGTGGTGTACGCTTTCGTTGACGCAACCGCAATTTCAGGGCCTGCCTCGGTGTAAATAACAAAGTCGCTCTGCCTTGCAATTGACGAGCCTTTTACGTTGACTATCGCAAGACTTTTTGCGCCTTTTTTCTGCGCATATTTAAGCGCTTCAAGGGTGTCGATTGTTTCGCCGCTTTGCGAAACGCAAATTACAAGCGTATCCTCGTTTATAATAGGGTTTGAATAGATAAATTCGCTTGCCATATAAACATTGACGGGTATTTCACACGTATTTTCAATAATGTGTTTGCCGATAAGACCTGCGTGCATAGCCGTTCCGCACGCAATAACAGAAATATCACGGCAGTTTTTAAATAAGCTGTCGTCAATTCCGTCATCTCTGAAGTCAGGCAGAAAATCAACAATTCTTTTTTCAATTGTTTTCTTTAAAACCTTCGGCTGCTCGCAAATTTCCTTTTCCATATAAAAAGGATATCCGCCCTTGGTGCTTTCGTTTATATCCCAATCGAGTTTCAGCATTTGGGGCTTAATTTCGTTGCCTAAAAAGTCCTTTATTTCAATTTTATTTTTAGATATTTTTGCAACCGTCATTTCAGGCAAAACAAAATAATCCCTGCTGTATTGCCCAATGGCTATAATGTCCGAAGCGATATAGGCTCCCTTTTCGTTTTGATTGCAAACAATCGGACTGACGTTTCTCGTGGCATAAATATTTTCGTTTTCTCCGTCAAAAATAATCGCAAGCGCAAAGGTGCCTTGAAGCATTTTTACACTTTCGATTATTGCCTTTTCGCAGTTTTGATATTTTTCAAACTGCCTGTCAATAAGTGCGGCGATAACCTCGCTGTCTGTTTCACTTTTAAGCTTTGTTTCAATCCCTAAGCTGTCACGAAGTGCCTCATAGTTTTCAATGATTCCGTTGTGCACAAGCGTAACTTTACCGAATTTGTGAGGGTGCGAATTTTCGTCGCTCACCTTGCCGTGCGTAGCCCAGCGTGTATGTCCGATTCCTGCTGTGGCTTCAATATTTTTAACCTTTTCCTCAAGAGCGCTCACTCTGCCCTTGCATTTTGTTATCTCACACTTATTGTTTTTTAATACCGCTATACCTGCGCTGTCATATCCACGGTATTCAAGTGATTTAAGTCCTTTGATTAATACATTTTTTGCATTGTCATATCCAATGTAACCAATAATTCCACACATAGCTTTTCTCCATTTACAGTTATTCTATATTATTTAATATGATTAATTATTTTTATTATTCCCTTATCTCAAGCTTTTGTTCAGACGTTGCCGTCTGTTTTTGTGCTTTCGTCACGCACTAAGGGGTGCGAAAGAGCATCCGCCGAATTTTCGATAACTCTTTATCCTCGTTATCCCGCATTGCGGGCACATGGCGCTATAGAGAAAAGCTTTGCATAAAACGCATTATTATATTCAATTTTCAAGGTGCAAACGACCGATTAATTCAGCCGTTAAGCGAATAGTATCATATTGTGATTATTTTTTCAAGATGTTTTTTTTACTAAAATGTAAAAAATCTCCTCAGCCGTTTATAACTGAAGAGATTTTTATTAACTGTTTGGAGCTTATTTCAATTTAATATACATTTCCTTGATGTCTTTTTGCGTTAATGTTATAGGATTTCTTGTCATCAGCATCGACATACTCTTTTTTGTAAGCTCGTCAATCTGCTCGTCTGTTTCACATCCGATTTCACTTAGTGTGCATCTCATACCCATTCTTTTTTTCATCGCCGTGATTTCGTCTGCCATTTCAAAAGCGTCATTAAATCCGCAGTCCTTTGCAAGCGCAGTAATTCTGCCGTCGCCGTCTGCATGCTCTGCATTGAATTTTAAGAAATAATCAAGAGTGAATGCGCAAGCCTCGCCGTGAGGTAAACCGTAAATGTTAGTAAGAGGGAAGGAGCATGCGTGAGATCCGGTAGTTCTCGGATGGCTGAATGCAACGCCGGCAACTATTGACGCTTCTGCCATTTTTTCTCGTGCCTTTAAATCAAGTGGATTGTTATATGCTTTTTCAAGCCACTCAAAAACAAGCCTTGCACTGTAAATTGAGCAAGCCGAACAGATAGGCTGATGAATTGTTGCCCAATAGCTTTCAATTGCATGTGCCAAAACGTCAAGACCTGTTGATGCCGTAACCTGCGGCGGAACAGTAAGCGTAAGCTCAGGGTCGATAATTGCAATTTTAGGATACATAGCCGGGTCATTCATCGGGTTTTTTAGATTTTTTTCAACGTCTGTCAAAACGGAAATATTTGTAACCTCGCTTGCAGTTCCCGACGTGGTTGTAACCGCAATCATAGGAATTGCCTCATCTTTATTAATCGCTTTACCCTCGCTGTGATATGAGCGAATTTTGCCGTCACCCTTTGCAATGGCACAAGCCGCTTTGCAGCAATCCATCGGTGAGCCTCCGCCGAGAGCTATCGCAAAATCGGCATTAATTTCACGCATAATTTTAACGCAAGAATCAACATTGTCAGTAGTGGGATTTGCCCGAACATCGCTGAAAATCTTTTTGATTTTTCCACCGCTCATTTTTACAAATTCATCGGCTACGCCATTTTTTGTAAAACTCTTTCCGCAAACAAGTACGCCGTTTTTGCCACCGAGAATGTCAATATATTTTTCAATTTCTTTCCTTTTTCCGTTGCCGAAAACAAGCTTTACCGGAAGCATAAATTCCCATTCCATATCGTTATCACCTTTCAAAAAAAGTTTTGATTTATCTGCAAAATAATTATACAACTTTTTTCTTTGAACTTCAACAAAAACCCCGAAAGGCGCATAAATAAAGGGTTGCAACCGCCGGTTGCGGTGCGAAATGTAAAGCGCAGTATATAGAATTTCACCTTTTTCGGTGATAAAATATAGCTGTAGTCGAGAGGAACTCGGCACAAATAATATGACAATAACCAAATTATTATATAGGGAGAAAAAATATTATGGCAAAGCAAACATTAACAACTATTAAGGATGAACATTTCGGAATCGCAAGAAAAATTGTATCTAATATGACAACTGAAAGCTGGGAAACAATTCCTCACTGTGCGGCAACATACGACGCAGAGGTTACTAAGTTTATGCAGGTGTTAAAAGAAATAAATTCAACAATTCCAAAGGAAGAAAAAATCACAGTCAACACTGCAATGTTGAGAGTTATTGTTGAGGCAATTAAGGCTTGCCCCGAAATTAATTCTCATATTTATTTCAATCGTAAGCTTGTTCGTGGCGAAGTTAAAACATTTAAGGAAATTAATATTTCAATGCCAACCGTTCTTCATAACGGGGAAATGATGACGCTCAATATTCACAATATGGAAAAGAAAACTATGTCTGAAATGCGTGACACGATTAAGGAAACAATCCGCCGTGCAAATAACACGGATTTGAACGAGGTAATGTATGAGGTTTCGCTCGACAACACATTGACAGGTCTTAAGCAGGGTAAAATTGCCCAAACCGTCTGCCGTCTTATCGGTTCAAAAACCGGCAAGCATAAGGTCAAAAATTTGAAGGGCGAGGCAAAGAAAAAGTATTATTCAATCCCTGAAACAGACAGGCTTACAAAGCATGATATTGAGCAAGGCACAATTACTGTTTCAAACCTCGGCTCAATTTGCCGTGATTGGAACGGTGCTTGCACACTTCTTGAAATTATCCCGCCGCAAACGTGTGCAATCGCAATCGGCTCAATTCAAAAAAAGCCGGTCGTTGATAAAAACGGAAATGTTGTTGCAGGTAGCGTAATGCCTCTTACAATCGCATTTGACCACCGTGCCTTTGACCTCGGCGACGTAAAACCGTTTATGGAAAAACTAAATGAAATTTTCCTTAATCCCGAAGTTATTAAAGAATGGTTGTAATAAAAGTCAACATATAACTGAATGTAAAAAGTCGTAGCAAGTGGTTTGCTTTATTCATCTATAAAAGGATAAAAAAAGTCGTCACGAACGATATGTAGTCCGTGAGCGAAAAGAATCGGGGCCCCCGGAAAGCGTAAGCTTTTTGGGGAGAGGAGTGAATTGTGCGAAGCACAAGAGACACGTGGCTCCAAATTCACGTGTGAATTTGGGAGAAACAGTACAGTGTACTGTTTCGTAGCAAGTGGGTTACTTAACTCTTTTGAAATTCATCTATAAAAAGCAATAAAAAAGTCGTCACGAACGATATGTAGTCCGTGACGACGATGGCGCAGCGGGTGGGATTTGAACCCACGGGTGATTGCTCACACGATGGATTTCGAGTGCGTTGCGCTTCGACCACTTTTCAGATTTTTTGTGTCAGAAGCTGTCAGCTTTGTCGTGCCGAAAAGCCGCACAGTTACTGGATTTTTTGAGCGTCACACCCCTGAAAACGGCTCTGTATCGGGACTTTTGCAAAATGGGTTCGAATCGCGCAAAAATGCGATTTTGGGCAGAACTGAGGGCAGACAGGACAGAACAAAGACAGAACGGCAATACACGGACAGCACACCGATAATACTGTATTTTTGAGGTGTATTGCTAATGAAAGAGAACGCAATCAATTGGGATTCTATCCCGGATGTTATAACGAAAGATCAGCTTTATCGAATTTGCCATATCAGCAAATCAACGGCGTTGTATCTCCTGCAAAGCTGAAAGATTCCGTGCGAGTACACGGGAAAGCGTACCCGCTGCTATAAGATCAAAAAGGAGGATGTCATCGCCTATCTTAATGACCGTAAGGTTTTTCCCGAAAGTTACTCCGCCCCCGCTGGGTGGTACAGCGGCAGTTATCCGATAAAAATGAAAAGGGAGATACCGCCCGTGGTGCGTGAGGATATGCACGGATATTATAAAAAGCTTCTCTCTAAATATCCCGATGTCCTGACGGCTGACGATGTTGTTAAGCTGACGGGCTATGTAAAAACCTCCGTCAACAACTGGTGCCGAAAGGGACGCTTGAAGTCGTTTAAGAAACAAGGCTGTAACTATATCCCGAAAGTGTATCTAATCGAGTTTTTCTGTTCACCGTACTTTCGTACCATCGTTCGAAAATCGAACTGGCATATTTACATACTAAAGGAGTTTGCCCGGCAGGGACAAATCCGTAAAACAGAAAAAACGGAGGTGCGGAATAATGGCAAACTTCATTGAAGAACTGTTCTATGGAAATATTGATCCTCAAGCAAGAGGATACCGCAAGGATCATCGTGTTATCAAGGTGTCGGACAATATGAACGATATTGAGGAAAAGCTGACAGAACGATTGCAGGGTGAGGATAAAGATATGTTTCTCGATTTCTGCAATGCGTATGCCGAACTAATGGGAGAAGCAGAGCTCGACTCCTTCATCGTCGGCTTCCGCCTCGGAGCAAAGATGTTGTTTGATATCTTTTGCAACGATGACGCCCCGTTTGAGAGCTTTCTAAAAGATTAAATTGTAGCGAGCCTCCTTAGGTACGATAAGTATCAAAGGAGGCTCATTTTTGAAATGTCATAAAAATAGGAGTGAAATCTTATTGAAATGTCAGACTTTTGAGGGTCAAAATCCATTGAAATGTCATTTTGGGTAGCCAAGCAGTAAATTTCAAAATCGCACATTCGACTAAAATAAACCTCCTTTGTACAATGGTAGTGCAAAGGAGGTTTTGCAAATGAACAATAATAGTCACGCTATGCCCGCAGTCCCAAAGCAGGATAAATTCGTTATTGAACTACCCGACTATTCTGTACCGAGTTTCATTTCAGGTGCAACCAAGGAGTATGTTGGATCGAAAGAAGATATTGATACTATCTCAAGGGGATCGGAAAACATCATTGCAAAATCAGTCTTTGTACTTGCAGAAAACTGCTACAGTCAGCGTAAGATTGATATGGAGTTCATAAATACTTATGGATTTGACCACAGCATCAAAGCTGATGAACTTAATGTTTCCGTTTTATATTTGAAAAACGGCGGGCAGTATCTGCGTTGCATTAAAGCTCAAATCAAGAATATGGCTATCGGTATCAATAAGCAATACTATTATCGTCCTGAATCTCCAATGGGTAATCCTGACGTCATTTATGTGGATGGCAACTGGTTTTGCTCACGTCTTTATACGATAGAACGGGTATATAAAGATCGGCAAGAGTGCCTCTATGACATCGATTATCCATCTAAAATTGATTTTAGAAATTTTCTATTAGACATTTTTGGTGACGGATAATCTGCAAATTACAAAATCGCACATTCGACTTTAGCGAGCCTCCTTTGTACAATAATAATGCAAAGGAGGTTTTGCATTATGGAAAAAACGTTATTTGAACAGATGGGCGGTACATACACGCAACAGGGAGATTATTTGTTGCCGAACTTGGTATTACCCGCCGAAGAAGAACAATCAATCGGCGTATGGGGACAAAGACGCTTGCACTATTTGAAACAGCACCACCGGGTTTTATATTACAATCTGCTCACTTCTGGAAAGCTTCATTCTCACCTTGTCGATACCGAGGAACAAGCACAACAGCTATTCTCTCGGCTAGTAAATGAATATGCGGCCAAAGAAGGCGTTGACGAGCAACTCAAAGTTGCGGACCAGACGGTGTGGGTACAGAAGATGAACAATATCCGAGGACGAGCTCGGGAAGTCGTTAATTACGATGTGATTTTTGCATAATGGCTTTTCAACAGGTACGGGAGAAAGAACCTCCTGTACCTGTTTTATTATCTGTCTGTTTCAGATGTTTCAAAATTAGTCAAGTGTGATTTGCCGAATCGTACTTGACTAATTTGCTTTTATATGTTATACTGTAGTCACTCTAAGATGGAGGTAGTGCAATGTTTATTGGTAGAGATCGTGAACTTGCAACGCTGAACAAGCTTTATAAATCAAATAAGTTTGAATTTACCGTAATATATGGTCGACGCCGTGTCGGAAAAACTGCGCTGATCAATCAGTTTATCGAGGGTAAAAACGCAATCTATTTTATGGGCGTTGAAAGTAACGCAAAGCAAAACCTCGAAAATTTTAGCAAAAGCATTATTGAGTATAACACCGGAATTGAAACCGAAACCTCTTTCCTTTCATTTCAGGCAGCTTTAGAGTACGTATTCAAACTGTCCGAAAAAGAGAGATTGATTCTTGCTATCGATGAGTACCCTTATGTTGCTCGGTCGTCCAAAAGCCTTGCCTCAACGCTTCAGCTTATGATTGATAAATATAAAGACAGTTCTAAACTGATGCTTATCCTCTGCGGTTCCTCTATGTCCTATATGGAGGATCACGTCCTTGCCTATAAAGCTCCGCTTTACGGCAGGCGGACGGCGCAGATGAAGATTCTCCCCTTTGACTTCGAAGAGACGTTTCATTATTTTAATAATTTCTCCGATGAGGACAAGGCGCTTATTTATGGAATTGTTGGCGGTACACCGCAATATCTGCTTCAGATGAACGACGAGCTGAGCGTTGAGGATAATATTAAAAACACCTATCTGAATCCCATCTCTGCCCTTTTCGAAGAGCCTGAAAACTTGCTCAAGCAGGAAGTGCGGGAACCGGCATTGTATAACGCTATAATTACTGCTGTTGCAACTGGTGCTTCCCGTATGTCGGAAATCTCCAGCAAAGTCGGGGAGGATACGAATATTTGCTCGGCTTATGTGAAGAACCTCGTATCCCTCGGCATCATACAAAAAGAAACTCCATACGGCGAAAAAACATCACGGAAATCGGTCTACTCTATCGAAGATAATATGTTCCGTTTTTGGTATCGTTTTATTCCTGAAAACAATTCCATCATTGCCCGTGGAGCTGCCGATCTTGCTTATAAGCGTATTGAACCGTTTATGTCTGACTATATGGGCAAAGTATTTGAAGATATCTGCAGACAATATCTATGGAAGTTATTGCTTACCGGTAAATGTCCGGTCGAGTTTTCCTCTCTTGGGCGCTGGTGGGGTAACGATCCTGTAGAAAAGAGTCAGGCTGAGATTGATATTATCGCTGAGCAGGATAAAAACGCTGCTCTTTTCGGAGAGTGTAAATGGACGAATGAGAAGGTCGATCTCGGCGTTTTAGAAACGCTTGTAAAGCGTAGCGAGCTGTTCTCATATAAAAAGATGCACTACTACCTCTTTGCCAAATCAGGATTTACCAAAGGGTGTATTGATAAGGCAAATGAGATGGGTAATGTTACTTTAGTGAGCTTTAAGGATATTGTCAGCAGGGGTAAAAGTACAATTGACTGATGAAATAAATTCTCTGCCTGAGAGCATTGAAAAAGCACTGGAAGTTCAAAACAAAATCAAAGAAAGCATTGCTCCGATTATGGAGTCGCAAGAGCGAATTGAGATAATAACGGCACCACTATCCCGAGCATTTTCTGCGTATAAAACCAATATATTGTTTTCCAGTCCGATGATAGAAGCTATGAAGCAGTCGGTTATACATTCTGCCTTTGAAAACATAAAGCTACAACTATCTGTTCCGGCTTTGAATTTGGCAAAGCAAATCAATATCTCATTACGAAATTCTCTTACCGACTCAATCAGGGGTGTTCTTGATAACTATACTTCTATTGTTAATGTGTTAAGAACTCCCGCGTTAGATTGGTTCCGCAGTTTTGATTTCACTCCGATAACCGAGGCACTTAAAAACTTACAAATTGATTCTGATATATCTCGAAAATACAGGGAACTGAACGAGATTTATCTACAAACAATGTACGAGACCAAGTGGTTTCCCTATGCTGGGTGGATAGCCGATATGTCTCTTTTTCGGGAAGTAAATGAGATTATCAGCACCAGCAAAGGAGTAAGCAAAAATCGAGAAAAAAGAATAGATAAAGCTATCCTTTCATACTACACCAAGACCGAGATACGAGGGATAAAAAGGTTGTGGTGGAATACCGATCTGGATTTTTGCATAAGGAAAACTCTTAGCCAAGCGATAGAGGCTTACCTAAGAGGTGAGTATGCATTGACGATTTCGTGCCTATCCACAATGTGGGAAGGACTAATCTACATAAAAGCCAAAGATGTGCCGCCATCCGAAAGAAAACGCCAGAGAATGGATACAACAAAACAAGAGTTGCAGAAACTTGTTGAGTATAACGACTATGAGTTGATTTTTAGCGACTATTTCAATAACTTTATCGTGTCTAACTGTAATGCTGTTGACGATGTTGTCGAAGGAGTCCCTAACCGTCACGGGGTTGCACATAGTTGGTATAAAAAATATCCAAACAAAAAAGCAGCACTCAATGCAGTCCTTTTGACTGACTTCATCATTAATCTAAAACCAATTGAACAAACGGAAGAAAGCAAAGAAAAACAGTTTCAAAACATTGATTGTTGATAACTGCAAGTGAAATTTCAAAAGATTTAAAGTTTTCAATTGAAAAAGTTGAATCTATTATGCAACAATGCATTGAACGAATAAGTCAGAAAAAGGCAAAAGGGAGACGTAAAAATGTTATTAGATAGAAAAGCGATAGAGACAATTTCAGTTAGTGCTGTGCGTAATAGCATTGTTACATCTCCATTCCTCGATCAATTCATAGCAGACAATGACAAAGAACCGTCTTGGGACGGTAATGTCTATATTTACGAAGATACAAGCAAAAAGAAAAACAAGCTAAAAGGTAGATTGCCAGTTCAGGTCAAAGGAAAGATATGCGCTGATTTTTCAGCAGACGAGATTTCTTATTCTATGGATGTCTCTGACCTGAGAAACTATTTATATGATGGCGGCGTTGTCCTTTTTGTAGTCTATATGAACGCTTCGGGAACGGCTACACAAATCTATTACTCAGAACTTACACCGCTGAAATTGCGATTTGAACTCGATAACGCAAAGGCGCAAAAGTCAAAGACTGTAAAGTTGAAAAAATTTCCGGAGGACGGAAATAAGAAGGCGACCATATTTCTGAATTGCTTACAAAATTGTCAGAAGCAGGCCAGTTTCACGGATGCTAAACTTTATTCGTTAGAGGAGCTTGAAAAAACAGGATTACTTGAAAGTCTCACCATTCCTTTAGTTGGGGCAGGTGTGTTTGATCCTAAGATGCTTTTGGTGACAAGTGAAGCATATTTGTATGCCAATATTAGGGGAAGCTCTATTCCACAACCGATTGAACTTCTCCCAAAAGGAATAGTCACAAGAGAAGAAGTTTCAAATGATGTAGTAATTGATGATTATATTCATTATAAAAAATATAGCGTCATAAAGAGCGCCGAAAGCACAACGGTACAGTTCGGTGAAAGCTTCAAGATAACATTCGAAGAAAAAAAGCCTTCGTGCAAGATGAATTACAAAAACTCGACCAAACTTCGCAGTCTTGCAACAGACCTGCATTTTCTTCTCAACTACATTGAGAAAGGCTATTTCCAAGTAGGAAGTGCCAAGTTTCCGTTTGATAAGAGCGGAGCCAGTTTCAGTGACTTTGATATAAACAAAGAGAAAGGACGCTTGTTGTTTGCTCAGCGGTCGGTAACAGTTCTTGATATGCTCGGATACAAAGAGGACTTGGATGTAACGAAGCTGACTGGAGAAGATATTCGTAATTTGGAAAGGCTTGCGGTTGCTCTAATTGATAAAGAACCAGTGTCCGGACTCAAACCTGACCTGCCACCTGTCCTTTTAATGACAGTAGCGGATTTAAAGTTTGTGCTTCTATTTACAAAAGGCGAAAGTGAAGGAGAATATTCCATTTTTGACTTTTTCAAAAGTGAACTAAGCGTTGCATATGAAGGCGCTAACGGAGAAATGATACCGACCTCGCAATATGCAATCCTTCACGCTGACGATTTGCTGAAAATACAGAATATACAGTCTGAGTTATTCTTACCATCATTTCAGAAAGTGGAAACAGAAGATAAATATACAGAGCAAATTGGTTCTGCTTGAATTATTGGAAGCCTATGATAAATTCAAACGACCAAAGGCAAGAATTTTACTTAAACTGCAGATGATTTTTCTAAATGGTTATATGAATCGCCGGATCAATACTTGGATTATCATATTAAATGCCTTAACCGTTATCAGGTTCTAAAACGAGAACGGGAACTTACCATAGATGAGGTGGCAGAGTTATGGGGCATAGCAGAAGATAATTCTGTGACTGATGAATGTAAGCTTGGAGCTTACCTATTGTTAGATCTGCAGGTTCCTGCTAAGCGTCATTTTGAAAAGCTTGCCGAAGAAGCGCAAACCGCATTCAGGACTTATCCCATATTCAGATATTATAAGCCAGAGGAAAACAATTGACTTAATAGAGCAAAAAACTTAGTTGAAAGCTGGAATTATTATTTACTAAAGGGTATTGGAGGGGGTTGGAAACGTGGCAGATAATCACAGCAAAGAAACCCGAAGCAAGAATATGTCTCATATCCGCAGTAAGAATACAAAGCCAGAGGAAAAAGTTAGAAAGTTTCTTTTTTCAGAAGGATTTCGTTATCGAAAAAATGTTAAAACACTTCCGGGGTGTCCTGACATTGTGCTCCCAAAGTATAAAACCGTGATTTTTGTAAATGGATGCTTCTGGCACAAACACGACTGTCCAAGATTTGTTTGGCCATCCTCGAATCAGGAGTATTGGATCCCCAAGATTACAGCTAATGCTGAACGTGACGAGCGTAATTATCAGAAGCTTAATGACCTTGGATGGAAGGTGCTGATTATCTGGGAATGTGAATTGCGAACCAAAGTAAAAGAAATAACATTGAAAAATATAGTTGCTGAACTGGAGAATAAAAATGAATGCGACCAATAAAACATTATCAATAATTGCTTTTTACTTATCGGAATACGATATGGATGCTGTCAGCGCACTAGGCTTCAAAACTCGTACTGAAGCAATCAACACTATCTCTTCCGACATAGGAAATGGCAATAGTTACCTAAAACTCAGGCGGGACGAATTTGATGCCCTTCCAGACAGTTCAAGTTCCAGAAAGGGCTGGCGAAATAGGCCGCCAATAAAAGATGTTGCTGAGATAGCTGCGTATTTGCATCAGTTTTCTTTTAGCGAGTTGACGGATATAGTTAAGTCACTCGTTGAAAACGGTGTCAGAACTGAGGATAATATTGCTGGTTCTTCTGCTAATTTGCTTGTTGATACAATGGATGAGGCAGAATTGGAACATATTATAAACTTCTCGGATCCTACCGCAAAACTTGTATCAAAGACGAGAACTGGTGCTCAGCGTGTATATAATCAATCAATAGTAACACAACTAAAGAATTTATACCGTGGGAGCTGCCAAATTTGCGGATGCAATCCGGTTTCAGATTTTGGAGTAAATATTTGCGAAGCGCATCATATCTCTTTCTTTTCGGAAACACAGAACAATGATGCAAGCAATATTATTATTTTATGTCCTAATCATCACAGACTAATACATAAGCTCAACCCAGACTTTGATCCTGAAACATTAGCTTTTTCTTTGAATAATGAAAAGATACTGACGGTAAAGTTGGATTATCATTTGAAACGCAAATGAATAAGTGAAATATTCAGATGTTTATTTGATTTTGCAGCAAAATATTGCGTTTTCGCAGCAAGTGTGTTATAATTTGATGGGTGATAAAATGATAGGTGAAAAGCTGAAGGCTATTAGAATTTCTAAAAAAATTCAGTATAAACACTGTAAGCGAAAAAACAGGAATTACCAACAGCAGACTTTCTAAAATTGAAAGAGGGATAATACCGCATCCAAGCTTGGATGACATCAATGCAATCTTGAAAGTATATGAAGTCCCTTTGTTATCGGTTTTGTGCGAAGAGGGATACTGCGATAAAAGGGATGGCGTTTTGAAGAACCTTGAGTTGCTTAGCGATTTTGAAATTAACCACATTCAAGCTGAAATAGATTTTATATTGAAAGAAAAGGGAATGGAAAATGGTATTTAGATTAGGAGAATTGTTCTGCGGCCCGGGAGGAATCGCTTGGGGAGCAACGAATGCCGTAATTGATGATCCTGAATATAGAATCGTCCACGAATGGGCTAATGATTACGATCACGACACTTGCGAGACATACAGGAACAATATATGCAACGATAATCGAGACAGTGTAATTGAAGGTGATGTAAGAAAGTTAGACTATTCTACGTTGACCCCTATCGATGCTTTGGCATTTGGCTTTCCCTGCAATGACTATAGTGTTGTCGGGGAACAAAAGGGTATGGAGGGGAATTATGGCCCGTTATATTCTTACGGTGTACAAGCTTTAACTCGTTTTCAGCCCAAATGGTTTTTAGCTGAAAATGTTGGTGGTCTTAGAAACGCTAACGAAGGACGTGCTTTCTCGAAGATTTTAGGAGAAATGCAGGCGGCAGGATATACCTTATATCCGCATTTATATCAATTTGAAGATTATGGCATCCCTCAAGCTCGCCACAGAATAATCATTGTTGGTATTCGCAATGATTTGAAGGTGGAGTACAAGGTTCCTTCCCCCGAAAACTATGAGATGAAAACGTGCAGAGAAGCGATTGAAGAACCACCCATTCCGGAAACTGCTGCAAATAATGAATTGACTCGTCAATCTGCTGCAGTCGTTGAAAGGTTAAATTATATTCGGCCGGGCGAAAACGCATTTACTGCCGATTTGCCTGAAAATTTGCAGCTCAATGTTCTTGGCGCAAGAATCAGTCAAATATATAAACGTTTAGATCCTGATAGACCCGCTTATACAGTAACCGGCAGCGGCGGCGGCGGTACGCATATTTATCATTGGGAAGAGCCTCGTGCCCTCACTAATAGAGAGCGAGCTCGCCTACAAACATTCCCGGATACGTTTTCTTTTCACGGGAATAAAGAAAGTGTCCGCAAGCAAATAGGAATGGCAGTTCCTTGCGAAGGAGCCAAAATCATATTTGAGGCAATTTTAAAATCTTTTGCCGGAATTGAATATGACTCTGTTGAATGTAATGCTATGGAGTATATGTTCAATGGCGACGATGACAACAAGTGGCAATTCAATTCAGATTTAGAGAATAAAGTTTTGATTGAGCCAGCTAATGAGGGCGCAAACGAACTGCGGATAGTGTCCGCATATGCCTCTCCTAGTATGGTTGCGTGGCATATGCAAACATTGGCTGACTTGGAATTGCAGCCTGTGCAAATCAAGCTGATTGTCGGTATGTGTCCTTTTGATGGTTTAAGTAAAGTCACAAATTCAGGATTCAAAAAACTTGCCGAGACTGATTTCGGCCCCGAGTATTCCTCGTTCAGTTGTCAGTATGTTTATAAAGCCCCTGCTGTACACTCAAAGCTTTATTTGTGGATGAAGAACGGAAAGCCGTATAAGGCCTTTTCCGGATCTGCAAAATTACACCCTAAAGGGATTCAGTAAAGATTGCGACGAATTCATCACAGAATGCGACTTGGACGAGGCGGCGGCATACTTTGATAAGGTGGAGGCGAAAACGATATATTGTACTGCCAACGAGGTAGAAAATTATATTCGGATTTACCGCACTAGTCCTAACTATAGTTATGAAGCTACTATGGTTGATTTCAACTCAGAAGAGAAACAATCTATATCTTTTCTCAGCAACAACGGCGAAGTTCCAACAACTTCAAGCTTAAATTGGGGGCAGAGAGAAAAACCGAGACCCAAATCAGGCATACATACCATTGCCATCTAAGATTTCAAAAACCGGATTTTTCCTCTGAATAAACGCTATTTTACTGTAGTTGCTGATGATGGAGAATGCTTTATTATGCGTGTGGAGCAAGCAAACAATAAAGCCATTACAACTCCCAGCGATAATGCTGAAATAGGACGATATTTCAGAAGCCGCCTTGGACTGCACG
>ENA-OQHF01000335-OQHF01000335.1-human-gut-metagenome-genome-assembly--contig:-NODE-335-length-30114-cov-5.043786_pt1 | contig 30114 bp, 27 predicted proteins | sample MGYA00242559_ERZ504709 | MGnify/ENA primary metagenome ERZ504709 (study PRJEB26092, sample SAMD00036203) | human gut metagenome | host: Homo sapiens | study: EMG produced TPA metagenomics assembly of... | reverse complement strand
AGCAGCTTTCAGAAAGGAAAGAGGAGGCAGAGAGCGATGAAAAATAGAAGAAAGCAAGGGAAAATATTCCGGAGCCTTCTGGCTGTTCTGATGCTGACGGCTATGCTGGTCACGAGTGTTTTGCAGCCGGTTTTCGCCGGGGATTATGAAGCTGGAAAAACAGGTAATCTGACGTTGACGGTTCAGCAGGCGGATGAGGAGGGAAACCAGACTCCGCTGCCGGATGTAGGGCTGACGATCTACAAGGTTGGCAGTGTGAATTTTGATGGCAATGTGCATTTCGTGCTGGATGAGGCACTGGCTGCCGCAGCAATCGATTTTGATTCCATCACGACGGCTGACGGCTGGTATGAAGCGGCAGAGAAGCTGGCGGCTATGATCGTCAGCGGAAGCGTGGATGTGTGGGGTATGTCCAAGTCCTCTGATGCAGAGGGAAATATGACTTTCGCTGATTTGGCTGAGGGTATGTACCTGGTGGTGCAGACAGATGGAAATAGCAGTGTTATGGTTTCACCGATGCTGATCTCCGTTCCTTTTGCAGATCAGGAGCAGGGCTGGATGTACGATGTACAGGCTTATCCGAAGTCTGTAAGTAATCCGCAGAAGCATACACAGATCCAGGTTACGAAGAGGATCTATAATGTTGATGAGAACGACAATGTGATTCCTCTGGAAACGAAAGAGGATGTAACTTATAAGGTTGGCGTTTTTTCGGATCCGGAAGGTACGATCCCGTTCCGTGATGATTATTTACAGGATATCCATATCCAGAATGCTTCCAGTGGTACAGCTACATGGACGGATGTTCCGGATGGCACCTATTATGTATTTGAGCTGGATGAGGATGGAAATCTTCTTCAGCAGAATACGAAGATCGAGGTGGATGAGGAGAATCTTTACTACTACAATGTAACGAAGCCGAATGGTGAGAGTGAAGAGAAGTCCAATCAGGTTGTGATCGGTGGAGATAGTGGTGCTACTGAGGCAGCGGCTTATGTAAATAACTATTATACAAAGATTTCCGATATATTCAGCCGTAACGGATTTATCAACATTAAGAAGAATGTGATGATCGATGGTGTTGCTTCTACTGTGGATGATACGTTCTATGCAGGTGTGTTCTCCACTGAGAGTAACGGTGAGCTGACGCTTGAGAAGGTAGTGACTCTGAAACAGAATGATAGTGTTCAGGTAATGTTGGATCTTCCAAAGGATCAGGAGATCAACAGTGTTACGTATACTGTTCTGGAGACGGATAAGGATGGAAATCCGGTTGATGATGATACCTTTAAGTATACAGTTACCGGTCAGGGTGAGGTTACACTGAATAATGATAACCGATATACTGTAACAAAAGAGATCACCAACAGTCTTTCTTCCGAGCCGACACCGATTCCGACTGTTACACCTGGAACAAATCATGGTGGAAATGATTGGATCACTCCGATCCCGAATAATGGTACAGCGGGCGGAACTGCTCCGAACGATACCAGTGGTACAGCAAGACGTTCTGTAAAGACCGGCGATGATACACCGATCGGCGTATGGGTTGGAATCCTTGCAGCAGCGATCATTGTTGGCGGTGGTGCAGCTTATGGAGTTAAGAGAAAGAAGAAAAAATAAATAACGGATCATTCTGAAGGATGATCGATGGAAGAACCGGGCGATGTGGACGCCCGGTTCTTTTTTGAAATATTTACGTATTGGGGATGAAAAAGCAGCGGGTGATATTTTTTCTCGAAAATTGCTCTTGACATTTTGGTATGATAAGTATATTGTATGTGTTGCAGCAAATTTCATAAAAGATAGCCTTTTATTCAGAGTGGTGGAGATACAAAGGATCTGTGAAGCCACGGCAACCCCGGAGAATCCAGGAAGGTGCCAACCTGAGCGAGCAATCGAACAATAAGAGGATTGTTTACAGAACTTAAACAGTCCGGATTGTACGGGCTGTTTTTTATGTGTATAACCGTTGTTTTATTACAAAAGGAGAAGATTATGGAGAAAATTTTATTTACGTCTGAATCTGTAACTGAGGGTCATCCTGACAAGGTCTGCGACTCTATTTCTGATGCGATCCTTGATGCTATGATGGCACAGGATCCGATGAGCCGTGTTGCCTGCGAGACTGCTACTACAACAGGTCTTGTACTTGTTATGGGTGAGATCACAACCAAGGCTAATGTTGATATCCAGAAGATCGTTCGTGATACTATCCGTGAGATCGGATATGACAATGCGGATTATGGTTTTGACGCAGATACCTGTGCGGTTATCACATCACTTGACAAGCAGTCCACAGATATCGCTATGGGTGTTGACAAGGCTCTTGAGCAGAAAGAGGACGATATGAATGAGGACGAGCTGGATTCCATCGGTGCCGGTGACCAGGGTCTTCAGTTTGGTTATGCTTCCAATGAGACTGAGGAGTATATGCCATATGCCATCAACATGGCTCACAAGCTTGCTCAGCAGCTGACAAAGGTTCGTAAGGACGGCACTCTGAAATATTTAAGACCAGATGGAAAGACTCAGGTTACTGTTGAGTATGATGAGGCCGGCAAGCCGAAGAGAATCGATGCTGTTGTATGCTCTACACAGCATGATCCGGATGTTACTCAGGAGCAGATCCATGAGGATATTAAGAAGTATGTTTTTGATGCGATCATTCCGGCTGATATGGTTGATGCGGATACGAAGTATTTCATCAATCCGACAGGTCGTTTTGTTATCGGCGGACCTCACGGTGACAGTGGTCTGACAGGTCGTAAGATCATCGTTGATACCTACGGCGGAACAGGACGTCACGGCGGCGGTGCTTTCTCCGGTAAGGACTGCACAAAGGTTGACCGTTCTGCTGCTTATGCTGCACGTTATGTTGCAAAGAACATTGTTGCAGCTGGTCTTGCTGACAAGTGTGAGATCCAGCTTTCCTATGCGATCGGTGTTGCTCATCCGACTTCTGTCAGTGTGAATACCTTCGGAACAGGTAAGCTTTCTGAGACCAGACTTGTTGAGATCGTTCGTGAGAATTTTGATCTTCGTCCGGCTGGTATCATCAAGATGCTTGACCTTCGTCGTCCGATCTACAAGCAGACTGCTGCTTATGGTCATTTTGGCCGTACAGATGTTGATCTTCCATGGGAGCATCTGGACAAGGTTGAGACTTTGAAGAAGTATCTGTAAGAGAGTCAAAAAAATATTTATATATCCTTTTGGCAGGAATATTGATTTTAAGAAATGCATATGATATAATGCCATTAGGCAAAAGAGATAGTAATAGTTCCAAAAGAACAAAGAGTGAAGCCCCCGGTAGTGCCAATACCGGGGGCTTCTTCTAATTTTTTATAGTGGACAAGAAACCACTAGGTTAGCGTTGTCCTACTTGTTGCCGTCTAGCCATTTGCAAACGTAATAGGCAGTTATGTTTGCCATGCAGGAAACAAGAAAAGAGATAATAATTTCCAAAAGAACTCACCTCCTCCCGTTGCTGGGTATCGGGTGGACAACAAAAATATGATAGCATAGTTTAGAACAAAATGGGATAATACTGATGCTGGAAGATGGGCTTTTTTATAGAAAATTTAGAGATAGGGAATATAGTTTATGTTATAATACGTGTATGCGAATGTGTGAATTTATAAAGGACGGAGATACAGATGAAGTTAAAGACGCGTATTATTGTGGGCTTCGTTGCGATCATCCTGCTGCCGCTGCTTCTTTTTTCCGCAAGTCTGTACGGGTTCAGCCAGACGCAGGCGAAGCATGTGCAGGAGAGCAGCAGCCAGGCTTCGGATTCCAGCCAGATGGTCTATGATATTTCGCTGGCGCAGTCTTCCAGTAACCAGGTGAAGCTGATGGCCAAGGATATGATCCTGACGGCAACGATCATTCTTGTTTTTACTGCTTTGTCAGTAGGGCTGTGGATCTACAGGAGTATTGCGGTTCCGCTGGTGAAGCTTAAGAAGGCTACCAAGAACATCAAGGAGGGGAATCTGGATTTTGTGCTGGAGGTTGAGGGGAATGATGAATTTTCCCAGCTTTGCCAGGATTTTGAGGAGATGCGTAAGCGTCTGAAGGAGTCCACGGAAGAGAAGATCCTGATGGATAAGGAGAATAAGGAGCTGATCAGCAATATTTCCCATGACCTGAAGACGCCGATCACTGCGGTGAAGGGTTATGTGGAGGGAATCATGGATGGTGTGGCGGATACGCCGGAGAAGATGGACCGGTATGTGCGTACCATTTATAATAAGACCAATGAGATGGATCATCTGATCAATGAGCTGACCTTTTATTCCAAAATCGATACCAACCGTATTCCGTATACGTTCAGCAAGCTGAATGTGGAGGATTATTTTTCGGATTGCGCGGAGGAGCTTGGGCTTGAGATGGAGACCAGGGGGATCGAGCTTGTGTATGCCAATTATGTGGAGAAGGGTGTGCAGGTTATTGCGGATGGTGAGCAGATCCGCCGTGTGATCCATAATATTGTGAGTAATGCCATCAAGTATATGGAGAAGCCCAGGGGGATCATCCAGCTCCGGGTGAAGGATGTGGGTGATTTTATCCAGGTGGAGATCGAGGATAACGGCAAGGGTATTGCCGCCAAGGATCTGCCGTATATTTTTGACCGTTTTTACCGTACCGATGTTTCCAGAAATTCTTCCAAGGGAGGAAGCGGTATCGGACTTTCCATCGTAAAGAAGATCATGGAGGATCATGGTGGAAAGGTCTGGGCCACAAGCCGGCTGGGAATCGGAACGATCATGTATTTTGTTCTCAGAAAATATCAGGAGGTACCGATGAATGAGTAGGATTTTGATCATAGAGGATGAGGAAGCGATCGCGGATCTGGAGAAGGATTATCTGGAGCTTTCGGGTTTTGAAGTGGAGATCGAGAACCGTGGTGATACGGGGCTTGTACGTGCTATGAAGGAGGAGTTTGATCTGATCATCCTGGATCTGATGCTTCCGGAGGTGGATGGCTTTGATATCTGCCGGCAGGTCCGTGAGGAGAAGAATACGCCGATCATTATGGTTTCTGCCAAGAAGGATGATATCGATAAGATCCGCGGACTGGGTCTTGGTGCGGATGATTATATGACCAAGCCGTTCAGCCCAAGTGAGCTGGTTGCACGTGTGAAGGCGCATATGGAGCGTTATAACCGGCTGGTTGGTTCCAATGTGCATAAGAATGATGTGATCGAGATCCGTGGTATTAAGATTGATAAGACGGCCAGGCGTGTGTGGGTCAATGGTGAGGAGACGACGTTTACTACCAAGGAGTTTGATCTTCTGACTTTTCTGGCTGAGAATCCGAACAGGGTTTTTTACCAAGGAGGAGCTTTTCCGGGAGATCTGGGATATGGAGTCTGTGGGAGATATTGCTACGGTTACGGTGCATATTAAGAAGATCCGGGAGAAGATCGAGTTTAATACGGCCAAGCCTCAGTATATTGAGACGATCTGGGGTGTGGGGTATCGGTTTAAGGTGTGAGCCTGTGGGGAAGGCTTCGGATGGAGCTACTGCAGGTGTATGAGTGCAGATCGGAATGATGGTGTATGATCTGTCGGGTGCTTTTGAGAGGAGTGGAGATATGCCGCTGTTGAGGGAAAGAATTTATACGATAGAGGATATTTATGCTTTGCCGGAGGGTGAAAGAGCGGAACTGATCGATGGACATATTTATTATATGGCGCCGCCGAATACGATGCATCAGAGGATCTCAAGTATCTTGTCCAGAAAGATAGGTAACTATATAGATTCTAACAAGGGGAAATGTGAGGTGTTTGCCGCACCGTTTGCGGTGTATCTGGATGAGAAGACGAATACTTATGTGGAACCGGATGTTTCTGTTATCTGTGATCCGGATAAGTTGGATGACAGGGGATGTAAGGGGGCTCCGGACTGGATCATCGAGATCGTTTCTCCGGCGAGCAGGCGTATGGATTATTATACCAAGCTGTTTAAATACAGGACTGCCGGTGTGAGAGAGTACTGGATCGTGGATCCTGTGAAGAAGCTGGTAATGGTGTATGATTTTGAAAATGAGGATACGGAGCAGTATACATTTCAGGATTCGATCAAGGTGGGAATCTATGAGAATCTGAGGATCGATTTTGCTGAGATGTGATAAAAATGGAGGGGAATATCGTATGGTGATAGCCCCTCCTTGTTTTTAGGATGAAAAGGACGAACTATGGAAGACAGATTATACAAGAAACTGGAAGAGTACGGTAAGAGTGATTTTTATCCGTTTCATATGCCGGGGCATAAGAGGAATCCGCTGGCTGTGGAGGGGGATTTTCCGGTGGAGAGGGATATTACGGAGATTGACGGATTTGATAACCTGCATCATGCTGAGGATATTTTGAAAAGGGCCCAGGAGGATGTCGCACGGCTTTATGGTGTGCCGGAGAGTTTTTACAGTATTAATGGAAGCTCCGGGGCGATCCTGGCGGCGGTGTCTGCGGCTGTGGATAACGGGGGGACAGATTCTGGTGGCAAGGAACTGCCATAAGGCGGTTTACCATGCGATTTATCTGCGGGAGCTGAGTGCTACGTATATTTATCCACATGAAGATCCGAAATTGGGGATAAACGGAGGGATTTCACCTGGCCGTGTGGAAATGTATCTGGCGGAAAATCCGGATATCCAGGCGGTGCTGATCACTTCGCCGACTTATGACGGGATCGTGTCGGATGTGGCGAGGATCGCGGAGATCGCGCATCACTATGGTGTGCCGCTGATCGTGGATGAGGCTCACGGGGCGCATTTTAGGTTTTCGGATTATTTTCCGGTGTCTGCGGCGCAGCTTGGTGCGGATGTGGTGATCAACAGTGTGCATAAGACGCTGCCCTGTTTGACTCAGACGGGGGTGCTCCATCTGTGCAGTGATCGGGTGAGCCGGCAAAAACTGAAGCGTTTTCTGGGAATCTATCAGAGCAGCAGTCCTTCTTATATTCTTATGAGCAGCATTGATGCGTGCATGGATAAGCTGGAGCGTGAGGGGGATGAGATGTTCCGTGTGTTTACGGAGAATCTGGAAAAAGCACGCAGGCGTCTTTCTGAGTGTAAGTATATCCGGCTGGTGACGCCGCAGGCCTGTGAGTGCCAGAGAGTTTTTGATTTTGACAGATCCAAGATATTGCTTTCTACTGTGAACAGTTCGCTGAACGGCCGGGAGCTGCATCAGATTCTCCGGAGGGAGTTTCATCTGGAAATGGAGATGGAGGCGGAGAATTATGTGCTGGCGCTGGCGGCTGTAGGTGATACTGCGGAGGGCTTTGAGCGGCTTTGTGATGCTATTGAAGAGATCGACCGCCGTGAATCGTTAAAATACAGAGAAGCGGCTGTGGAGAAGGAGCCTTTGAAAAACGGAAAAATGAAGCAGATCATGCGGATCTCTCAGGCTATGGATGCGGAGAGTGAGCGGTGTCCGCTGGATGAGTGTATCGGACGGACGTCCGGGGAGTTTGCGTATCTTTATCCGCCGGGGATCCCGCTGATCGTTCCGGGGGAACAGATTTCTGGACATTTCGTAAAAAATGTGAGAAGATACCTGGAACAGGGCTTTGAGGTCCAGGGCCTGAGTGACCAGACCAGTGAGACGGTGTGTGTTGTGAGAAATGAGATGTGAGGTGCGTGGCAGCAGACGGATCTGTGTATTACGGATCAGAGCGTGTATAGTAACGCATATGCAGCAGAGGAGACATATGGGAAAGATTTTTTACATTATGGGAAAAAGCTCTTCCGGTAAGGACAGTATTTACAGACAGCTGGAGGGGAATCAGGAGCTGGGGCTTAAGCGGCTTGTGATCTATACTACCCGTCCGATCCGGGATGGAGAGGAGAACGGAAGAGAATATTTTTTTGCAGATGAGAATAAACTGAAGGAGTTCCGAAGAAACGGGAAGCTGATCGAGGCGCGTACTTATCAGACAGTTTACGGGCCGTGGACATATTTTACTGCGGATGACGGGCAGGTGTCTGTGGGTAATGACAGCTATCTGGGGATCGGTACACTGGAGTCTTTTGTGAGGCTCCGGGAGTATTACGGCAATGAAGTGATGTGGCCTATTTATATAGAGGTGGAAGACGGAGAGCGTCTGGAGCGTGCGCTTGCCAGGGAGAAGACCCAGGAGGTGCCGAAGTACGAGGAGATGTGCAGGCGTTTTCTTGCAGACCAGAATGATTTTTCCGAGGAAAATATTCTTAAAGCAGGTATATGGAAGCGTTTTGAGAATCATAATCTGGATGAATGTGTGAAGGAGATCGTAAATTATATAAAATCTGTACAATAAGGAAAAATAGTTTTTTTTATACAGAAGATTATGTTATAATTAGTTGAAAGATGTCCGCCGGGTATAACGGAGGGCACAAAAGGCAGAAAGAGGTGATTCTTATGGCAGGATTTCATGACATCATCGGCCATGACGATATAATCAGGCATTTGAAGAATGCGATAGAGACAGGGAAGGTATCCCACTCTTATATTTTTACAGGGGAACCGGGATCCGGCAAGAAGCTTCTTGCGGGGACTTTTGCGGCAGCGCTGCAGTGCGAATCGGGAGAGTCTGAACCGTGTATGACTTGTGATTCCTGTAAGAAGGTGATCGGCAAGAATCATCCGGATATCATTACAGTAACTCATGAGAAGCCTGGAAGCATCAGCATTGACGAGGTGCGTGACCAGGTTGTGCGTGATGTGGATATCAAGCCGTACTGCAGTCCGTATAAGATCTATATCATTCCGGATGCGGAGATGATGACGGTGCAGGCGCAGAATGCCATTTTGAAAACTATCGAGGAACCGCCGGAATATGCGGTGATCATGCTGCTGACAAGCAATATCGACAGTCTTCTTCCTACGATCCGTTCCAGATGTGTGCGTCTGGATCTGAAGGTGGTGGATGACAGTCTTGTGAAGGAATATCTGATGGAGCATCTTCAGGTGCCGGATTATCAGGCTGAGATCGATGCGTCTTATGCGCAGGGCAGTATCGGCAAGGCGAAGGAGGCTGCGACTTCTCAGGAGTTTGCGGATATGACTGCCAATGCCCTGAAGATTTTGAAATATGCCAATTCCATGGAGGTTTATGAGCTGACAGAGGCGATCAAGACTTTGACTGCTGATAAGAATAATATCAATGATTATCTGGATATTTTCCAGTTCTGGTTCCGCGATGTTCTGATGTTTAAGGCAACAAGGGAAATTGACAACCTGGTTTTTAAACAGGAGATTAATTTTATCAGAGAGCAGGCCAGCGAGCGTTCTTATGAGAATATCGAAAAAATCCTTGAGGCACTGGAGAAGACGAAGGTGCGTCTCCGTGCCAATGTTAATCTCGAACTTGCCCTGGAGCTCCTGTTCCTGACAATTAGGGAGAAATAGAATGGAAAAGGTAGTTGGAGTCAGATTTCGTAACGTTGGTAAGATTTATTATTTTAATCCTAAGAATTATAAGGTGAAGGTCGGCGATCATGTGATCGTGGAGACTGCCCGTGGTGTGGAGTATGGCCGTGTTGTCCTGGAGCCGCGCAGCGTGAAGGAGGACGAGGTGGTCCATCCGCTGAAGGAGGTTCTCCGTGTTGCAACGAAGGAGGACGAGGACCATGAGGCTGAGAACCGCCGGAAGGAGAAAGAGGCTTTTAAGATCTGCAAGAAGAAGATCCGTGAGCATGGGCTTGAGATGAAGCTGATCGATGCGGAGTATACCTTTGATAATAACAAGGTGCTGTTTTATTTTACAGCGGATGGCCGTATTGATTTCCGGCAGCTGGTTAAGGATCTGGCGTCTGTGTTTAAGACCAGGATCGAGCTTCGTCAGATCGGTGTCCGTGATGAGACGAAGATCCTTGGCGGTATTGGTATCTGTGGAAGGACGCTTTGCTGTCATACGTATCTTTCGGAGTTTGCGCCGGTTTCCATCAAGATGGCGAAGGAGCAGAATCTTTCTCTGAACCAGACGAAGATTTCTGGTGTCTGTGGTCGTCTGATGTGCTGTCTGAAGAATGAGCAGGAGACTTATGAGGAGCTGAACCGGAATCTTCCGGGTATCGGTGATATGGTAACGACGCCGCAGGGTGTTTCGGGTACGGTCCAGAGTGTGAATGTTCTCAGGCAGATGGTTAAGATCGTGGTTGAGGTGAATGACGAGAAGGAGATCCAGGAGTTTCCGGTCCGTGATCTGAGGTTCCGCCCTAAGAGAAAAAAGGGTAAGGGTGGTTCTGCTGACCACGAGGAGAAAGAGGTTAAAAAGGGAGATTCGAAGCCGAATGAGAAGTGATCTGGTTTATTGCGGTGAGCGTGTGGATGATCTTCAGAATGGGTTGTTTGTGATCCAGGATCCGAAGAAGTTTTGCTTTGGGATGGATGCGGTTCTGTTGTCTGGTTTTGCCCGGGTGAAGAGGGGTGAGGTTGCGCTGGATATGGGGACCGGTACGGGGATCATTCCGATCTTGCTTTCTGATCGTACGGATGGGGAGCATTTCACGGGGCTGGAGATCCAGCATGAGTGTGCGGAGATGGCTGACCGTAGTGTGAGGTATAATGGTCTTGAGGACAGGGTTCGGATCGTTGAGGGTGATATCAGGGAGGCTGCCGGGATTTTTGGGGCGGCTTCTTTTGATGTGGTGACGTGTAATCCGCCGTATATGATCGGGCAGCATGGGTTGACGAATCCGCATCTTCCGAAGGCGATCGCGAGGCATGAGATTTTGTGTTCGTTTGATGATGTGGCTTGTCAGGCTGCCCGGGTCCTGAAGGACAGGGGGCGTTTTTTTCTGGTGCACAGGCCGTTTCGGCTTGTGGAGCTGATGGCGACTTTGACGAAGTATAAGCTGGAGCCTAAGAGGATGCAGCTGGTGTATCCTTTTATTGATAAGGAGCCGAATATGGTGTTGATCGAGGCTTGTAAGGGCGGGAATTCCAGGATCCGGGTTGAGCGGCCGCTGGTGGTTTATGAGCGGCCTGGGGTTTATACGGAGGATGTTTTGGAGTTGTATCGGATGGTGTGAATGTTGTGATGTTGTGGCTTAGGGTGGCTGCCCCGGTTGTGAGAGATTGGGGTGGCTGCTCGGGAGGTTTTGGGCCATCGGCGCTGCGCTGGATGGCTGGGAGGTAGTGGTGGCTGTGGTACTTCGGTTGGTGAAGGACGGCGAGGGGAGGCAGGCTGCTGGTGGTGACACGCTGCGCCCCCTGCTCGGCTGCGGCGCCGGTTTGCTGCCATTCGCGCAAACTCGCTTCGCTCAAACAGTGCGCTCGGTGGCAGCAGCTATCCTCACCTCGCTGACGGGGGCTCCGCTAACGTCACCACCAGCAGCCTGCCTCCCCTCGCCTGAGATTCAAAGCGAGAGATCGCAACGCATAGTGCGCTGAGTATCGAAGCATACAGACACCTTGCCAGAAGTGAATCACTGAGAAAGTGAAGAAATAAAACAACATCGGCACAGCGTAGTGCGCTGAGTATCGAAGAATACAGACACCTTGCCAGAAGTGAATCACTGAGAAAGTGAAGAAATAAAACAACATCGGCACAGCGTAGTGCGCTGAATACCGAAGAATACAGACACCTTGCCAGAAGTGAATCACTGAGAAAGTGAAGAAATAAAACAACATCGGCACAGCGTAGTGCGCTGAATACCGAAGCATACAGACACAAGTCAACAAATAAGAACAACGAATCCCTTGCACTACTTAAAAAAAGCCCAAGGGGTGTGCAGAGGGGGCGCGGCTTTGCGGCCCCTTTGCGGTTTTCAAAGTTCCCAAACTTAAACAACCCCCCCGCGGTCAAGCGGAATAACCCCCACGGTCAAGCGGAATATCCCCCGCGGTCAAGCGAAACAACTCCCCCACGGCCAAGTGGAAAAAACTCCCCGCGGTCAAGCGAGAAAAGAGGAAAATATGAAACAAAACGGAAAACTATACTTATGCGCCACCCCCATAGGAAACCTCGAAGACATCACCCTTCGAGTACTAAGAACCCTTCGGGAAGTGGACTTAATCGCTGCGGAGGATACCCGCAACAGCATAAAACTTCTGAATCATTTTGATATAAAAACCCCCATGACCAGCTACCACGAATACAATAAGATCGATAAGGGCCATGTCCTCGTGGAAAAGCTGCTGGCGGGTACAAACATTGCGTTGATCACAGATGCAGGTACTCCGGGTATCTCAGACCCCGGGGAGGAGCTTGCCGCCATGTGTTATGAAGCCGGAATTGAAGTGACTTCACTTCCGGGTCCTGCTGCCTGTATCACTGCTCTGACTTTGTCAGGCCTGCATACCAGGCGTTTTGCTTTCGAGGCTTTTCTTCCGGCGGATAAGAAAGAACGAAAAACGATCCTGGAGGAGCTTTCCTGTGAAACCAGGACTATTATCCTGTATGAGGCACCTCACAGGCTTGTACGGACTCTTGGTGAGCTCAGAGAGGCGCTTGGCAACCGCCGGATGACTCTTTGCAGAGAGCTGACCAAGAAGCATGAGACGGCATTCCGGACTACGATCGATGATCTGATGGATTTTTATAAAGATGAGAAGCCGCTGGGTGAGTGTGTTCTTGTGATCGAGGGCAGGAGCCGCAGTGAGATGGAGGCGGAGAAGCGTGCTTCCTGGGAGGAGATTTCCATTGCGGAGCATGTGGCGATGTATGAGCAGCAGGGGAATTCCAGGAAGGATGCCATGAAGCTTGCTGCCAAGGATCGTGGTGTTTCCAAGCGGGATATTTATAAGGCGCTTCTGGATGGAGAAGGTTCTGCTGAATGATCAGGTGTAAATTGCGGTATGGATCGTAATAACGTGATCGTGGATGATTGAATAAGCTGCATACTGTGACCAAGGATTTTTTGGGAGCGTATGTGGCTTTTTTTATAGTAATAAAAAGATTACTGTTCACTGGCATCGCGAAGCGTGTTACTGAGAACGGAGTGAACAGTAATATAAAAAGTACTGTACGGATTTTGTCGAAATGATTTGCTTGCAGTACAGACCATATTGTGGTAAGCTGATCTTATCAAAAATAAAAAGCAGTTCCGGGATTCTATGGAAATGCTGTAAAAGCATATTTTCTAAAAATAATCTTATTTTTCTATTACATTTCATATATCAGGCAGATTGCCTGTCATCTCAGAAAATTCATGCTTTTTCCATTTTTCAGCAGGAGTTTTCAGATGAGGCTCCTTGAGATCAAAATAGAGGAGTCGTGTATGATCGTAAACAAAAACAGAACAAACAGCTCTAATCTGCGGCAGTGGCATCCTGCATTTTTTGCTGATATCCAGATAGAACTGGAGTCAGAAAAGGAGAATCTGATTTTTGAGAATGAGCATCAGCTTGGGACGAAACCAATGGAGATCGATGCGCTTGTGATCAAAAAGAAGACCGATATCCCCATTAATAAAAACATCGGAAGGATCTTCCGGAAATATAATATCATTGAGTATAAGAGTCCGACGGATTATATAAGCATCAATGATTTTTATAAGGTGTGCGGATATGCATTTTTTTATAAAGCAGATACGGTAACTGAGGATGAAATCCCAATTGAGGAGATTACGATCTCTTTGGTAAGCAGGGCATATCCCCGGAAGATGCTCCGGCATTTGAGGGAGTTTTGGAAATGCCGGATAAAAAAGATAGAAGAGGGAATTTATTACGTAACAGGGTCTAAGATCCCAATCCAGGTTATTGTAACGGAGCAGTTGTCGAAGAAGAAAAATCTGTGGCTGAGAAGTCTGACTGATAGAATAAAAGATAAGGAAGATATGAAACGACTTCTCAATGAATACAGAGAAAAGCAGAAAAATCCTTTGTACGAATCAGTCATGCAGATGATCGTAAGGGCTAATGAAGAAAAATTCAGGGAGGCGGATTGTATGTGTGAAGCATTAAATCGGATCATACAGGATCAGATTGAGGAAAAGATAAGAAAAAGTTTACAGGCTGGCTATGATGAAGGTTATGGAATTGGAATGCAGGATGGAATAAAGGATGGGATGCAGCAGGGAATGCAGCAGGGAATACAGCAGGGGATGCAACAGGGAGAACATAGTATTAATAGTTTGATCCTCTGTCTTGCTGAACTGGGCAGGACGTCTGATATTATAAAATCGGCATCAGATCCGGAATACCAGAAGAAATTGTTAAAAGAATTTGGGCTTTTACTGGAGTAGCTGAATATTCCATATATTTTAAGCGCATATTGTGCTATGTAATTTGAAATTGCATTTAATAAGATACTTTTTTGCCTGTATTTCCTATGATTTTGCGTGGAAATACAGGCTTTTTTGTGCTATAATAAACTCTGTATTCGTATGTAAAAAATATTTATTTTACAGGTATAAATGACACTTCCGGAGCGGGTTTGAGAATTGCTTTCTGCAAAATGAAAATACAGTATTTTCTGAAATTAACAGATCAGTTTTTCTTGCTCAGGATTTGATGTAATAATTTCTGAAGCTGCTATGGTTCTGCAGAAATGAATTTTCAAATACGTCCGGATGACAAGAACAGGAGGAATGACATGGGCGCAGAGAATACAGAATACGGCGCGGATCAGATCCAGATCCTGGAAGGACTGGAAGCCGTACGTAAGAGGCCTGGAATGTATATCGGAAGTACCTCCAGCCGTGGACTTCATCATCTCGTATATGAGATCGTGGATAACGCAGTCGATGAAGCACTGGCTGGTTTTTGTACGGAGATCCATGTAGATATCAATCCGGATAATTCCATTACAGTTACAGATAATGGTCGTGGTATTCCGGTTGGCATCAATCATAAGGCTGGTATTCCGGCAGTTGAGGTTGTATTTACCATTCTTCACGCAGGCGGTAAGTTCGGCGGTGGAGGATATAAGGTTTCCGGTGGTCTTCACGGTGTTGGTGCATCTGTTGTAAATGCACTTTCCGAATGGCTGGAGGTTACCATCTACCGAGAGGGTAAGGAATACAAACAGAGATATGAGCGTGGCAAAACTATGTACCCGCTGAAGGTGGTAGGTGACTGTGATCCGGGGCTTTCCGGTACGAAGGTTTATTTCCTTCCGGACAAGGAGATCTTTGAGGAGACTGTTTATGATTATGATATCCTGAAACAGAGACTTCGTGAGATGGCTTTCCTGACTAAGGGTCTTCGTATCGTACTGGAGGATAAGAGAGAGGGACAGGAGCGAGAGAAGGTATTCCACTATGAGGGTGGTATCCGTGAGTTTGTAAGCTACCTGAACAGAAGCAAGGAGGCTCTTTACCCGGAGATCATTTACTGTGAGGGTGAGAAGGACGGCGTGTCTGTAGAGGTTGCGCTGCAGCATAATGACTCCTATACAGAGAACACCTATGGCTTTGTAAACAATATCAATACACCGGAGGGCGGTACACACATTACCGGTTTCCGTAATGCGATCACCAATACATTTAATGATTATGCACGTAAGAACAAGCTTCTCAAGGACAGTGAGCCGAACTTAAGCGGTGATGATATCCGTGAGGGCTTGACTGCGATCGTCAGTGTTAAGATCGAGAATCCGCAGTTTGAGGGTCAGACCAAGCAGAAGCTTGGAAACAGTGAGGCAAGAGGTGCGGTAGACAGTGTTGTAAGTAAACAGCTGGAGATTTTCCTGGAGCAGAATCCTGCAGTTGCCAAGGCTACCGTTGAGAAATCTGTTCTTGCACAGAGAGCCAGAGAGGCAGCCAGAAAGGCACGTGACCTTACAAGAAGAAAATCCGCACTGGACAGTATGTCACTTCCTGGAAAGCTTGCAGACTGTTCTGACAAGAATCCGGAGAACTGTGAGATCTATATCGTCGAGGGAGATTCCGCGGGCGGTTCTGCCAAGACGGCGAGAAACCGTGCCACACAGGCGATTCTTCCACTGCGTGGTAAGATCCTGAATGTTGAGAAGGCACGTCTGGATAAGATTTATGGAAACAAAGAGATCAAGGCAATGATCACTGCCTTCGGAACCGGAATCCATGAGGATTTTGATATTTCCAAGCTTCGTTATCACAAGATCATCATTATGACCGATGCCGATGTTGACGGTGCACATATCGCAACACTGCTTCTGACCTTCCTGTATCGTTTCATGCCGGAGCTGATCAAGCAGGGATATGTATATCTGGCGCAGCCTCCTCTCTATAAAGTGGAGAAGAACAAAAAGGTATGGTATGCATATGACGATGATGAGCTGAACAATATCCTTACCGAGATCGGACGTGACGGAAACAATAAGATCCAGCGTTATAAAGGTCTGGGTGAGATGGATGCCGAGCAGCTCTGGGAGACTACTATGGACCCTGAGAAGAGAATCCTTCTCCGTGTGACCATGGATGAAGCTGCCACATCTGAGATCGATCTGACATTTACCACTCTTATGGGAGACAAGGTAGAGCCAAGACGTGAATTTATCGAAGAAAATGCAAGATTCGTTAAGAATCTTGATATCTAGGAGAATAAAGAAGAATGGAAGATAATATTTTTGACAAAGTCCACGAAGTGGATCTGGAAAAAACGATGAAGGAATCTTACATCGACTATGCCATGAGTGTTATCGCCTCACGAGCTTTGCCTGATGTAAGAGACGGTCTGAAGCCGGTACAGCGCCGAGTTTTGTACTCTATGATCGAGCTGAATAATGGTCCTGACAAGCCACACAGAAAATGTGCGCGTATTGTCGGTGATACCATGGGTAAATATCATCCGCACGGTGACAGCTCCATCTATGGTGCGCTGGTCAATATGGCTCAGGAATGGTCCACAAGATATCCGCTGGTTGACGGACATGGAAACTTTGGTTCCGTGGATGGTGACGGTGCGGCTGCCATGCGATATACAGAGGCACGTCTCAGCAAGATATCCATGGAGATGCTTGCTGACATCAACAAGGATACGGTTGATTTTCAGCCGAACTTTGATGAAACAGAGCGTGAGCCGGTTGTGCTTCCGGCACGTTTTCCGAACCTTTTGGTAAACGGTACTACAGGTATTGCGGTAGGTATGGCAACCAATATTCCGCCGCATAACCTTCGTGAAACTATCAATGCAGTTGTTAAGATCATTGACAACATTGTGGAAGAAGACAGAGAAACAGCTATGGAGGAGCTTCTTGAGATCGTAAAGGGACCAGACTTCCCTACAGGAGCGACCATCCTCGGAACGAGAGGTATCGAGGAAGCTTACCGTACCGGACGTGGCAAGATCCGTGTCCGTGCGGTGACGAATATCGAAACTTTGCCAAACGGTAAATCCCGTATCGTAGTTACCGAGCTCCCGTACCTTGTAAACAAGGCACGTCTGATCGAGAAGATTGCAGAGCTTGTCCGTGATAAAAAGATCGACGGGATCACAGACCTGAACGACCATTCCAGCCGTGAGGGTATGCGAATCTGTATTGATCTTCGTAAGGATGCCAATGCCAACGTGATCTTGAATCTGCTCTACAAGCATACACAGCTGCAGGATACTTTTGGTGTGATCATGCTTTCTCTTGTTCCAAATCATGGAAGCATGGAACCGAAGGTTCTGAATCTGAAAGAGATGCTGGAGTACTATCTGGAGCATCAGGAGAATGTAGTTCGCAGAAGAACACAGTATGATCTTAATAAGGCACAGGAGAGAGCCCATATTTTGGAGGGTCTTCTGAAGGCACTTGATAATATTGACGAAGTGATCCGCATCATCCGTGGTTCCCGCAACGTACAGATCGCCAAGCAGGAGCTGATCGACCGTTTTGAGCTGACAGATGTGCAGGCACAGGCGATCGTGGATATGCGTCTCCGTGCATTGACAGGTCTGGAAAGAGAGAAGCTGGAGGCTGAGTATGCAGAGCTTATGGAGAAGATCCGCAAGTTCCAGGCAATCCTTGCTGACCGCAAGCTCCTTCTCCGGGTGATCCGTGAGGAGATCCTTGCCATTGCAGAGAAATACGGCGATGACAGAAAGACTTCCATCGGATACGATGTATATGATATCTCTACAGAGGATCTGATCCCGAGAGAAAATACAGTGATCGCAATGACAAAGCTTGGTTATATCAAGCGTATGACCGTTGACAACTTCCGCAGCCAGAACCGTGGTGGCAGAGGAATCAAGGGTATGCAGACGATTGAGGATGACTATATCGAAGAGCTTCTGATGACGACGACGCACCATTATCTCATGTTCTTTACTAATACAGGACGTGTATACAGACTGAAGGCATATGAGATCCCGGAGGCCGGTCGTACAGCCAGAGGAACTGCGATCATCAATCTTCTGCAGCTTGCACCGGGAGAAAAGATCACAGCTGTGATCCCGCTTCGTAAATATGAAGAGGGTCATTATCTGATGATGGCCACCAAGAAAGGCCTTGTGAAGAAAACTCCGATCAAGGATTACGAGAATGTCCGTAAGACAGGTCTTACAGCAATCGTTCTTCGTGATGATGACGAGCTGATCGAGGTTAAGGCTACTGATAATAATAAAGATATTATTCTTGTGACCAGGGACGGACAGTGTATCCGCTTTAAGGAAACGGATGTCCGCAGCACAGGCCGTGCGTCCATGGGAGTAAGAGGTATGAATCTTACTGACGGTGATGAAGTTGTTGCCATGCAGCTGAACACCCAGGGAGATTATCTGCTTGTAGTTTCCGAGAACGGAATGGGCAAACGTACAGCTATGAGTGAGTTCGTTGTCCAGAACCGTGGCGGTAAGGGTGTGAAGTGCTACAAGATCACCGAGAAGACCGGAAATGTTGTCGGCGCCAAGGCTGTCAATGAAGAGAACGAGATCATGATGATCACTACAGAGGGTATCATTATCCGTCTGCAGTGTGCGGATATCTCTGTTCTTGGAAGGATCACCTCCGGTGTGAAGATGATCAATCTTACAGAGGGTGTAACCGTTGCAAGTATCGCCAAGGTAAGAGATAAAGATCCGGAAGCAGATACAAATGCCGAAAAAGCTGACGGAGAAACTGGCGATAACGAAGAAGGCTCTGCAGAGGAAGCTGTCACAGGCAGTGAAGAAGAATAAGGTCGAGGATAAGTCATGACGATGACAAAGAAAAAACGCAGAAAAAAATCTGTAAAGAAGCTGAAATACTCTAATAAAAAACTGAATTTTGTCCACATTGCGACACTGGCGGGTATCATTTTGATCCTGCTGGTGATCGTTCTGGCGGCCAGAGGCTGCGGAAAGATCAGCCACAGAACTCCGGAGGGAGTTGTGGAAGGCTACATCAAAGCGGCAGCAGCAGGCAAGAATAAAAAGATGCAGAGCTGTTACAGTGCGGATAAGCTATCGGATGAGGCGAAAACAGAGATTTCCTCCACGATAAAATATTTCCAGGCCCATGGAGTAAAGGATGTAAATATCGACAGCTGTGGCTCCATTTCTGAAAACAAAAATTATTCTTATGTTTATATCCGCTATAATCTTGTTCTGGAGAACGAGCAGGAATATCCATGTATCAGTACCTATCTTGTAAAGGTCCAGGACAAAAAGTATTATCTGTATGCACCTTCTGAGATTTCAGATAAGATCAGCCAGCAGGCTGCCCAAGACTATCAGAAATTTATGACTACGAAAACCTATACAGATTATACAAAGGCTTATGAGGTTTTTCTGAAAAAGAATCCGGGATACGAGGATAAGATCGCAGGGAAACTGAACGGATAAAGCAAAGGCGGGAGGATGTAAGAATGAAGCGGATTTTACTGATGGTGCTCAGAAATATAGTCTTTGTTCCTTACTGGTGGATCAGGCTTTGCTGGTATGCAGCGCATACAGATGATTATCCGGAAGAGAAGAAATACGCATTCCTGAGACTGGTAGATGAGCATGCCATTGAAGGCGGAAATATCCATATTGATGTGCATGGAGCTGAAAATATCCCAAAAGAAAAGGGATTTATGTTTTTTCCGAATCACCAGGGACTGTTTGATGTGCTGGCGATCATCCGGGCATGCCCGGTTCCTTTTTCGGTAGTTGCCAAGAAGGAAGTTGGAGAGATTCCTTTTCTGAAGCAGGTTTTTGCCTGTATGAAGGCCTTTATCATTGACAGGGAAGACCTGAAGCAGTCCATGCAGGTCATTGTCAATGTAATACGGGAAGTGAAGGCTGGTCGTAATTATCTGATCTTTCCAGAGGGAACCAGAAGTAAAAACGGAAATTATCCGGGACCGTTTAAGGGCGGCAGCTTCAAGACTGCCACCAAGACGAAATGCCCGATCGTTCCGGTTGCACTGATTGATTCCTTTAAGGCTTTTGATACAGGTTCTACAGAGAGGATCACCGTACAGGTGCATATCCTTCCTCCGATGTATTATGAGGAATACAAAGATATGCATACCACAGAGATCGCAGAAGAAGTGAAGAGACGGATCGAAAAGGTGATCGAAGAGAATATCTGAAAAAACAGAAAATACTCCGATGATGTTCAAATAAAAATATCATCGGAGTATTTTTTACTTTTAGAAATGTGTATATTGCACAAAAACGAAACGCTTTATTTGTGAATTGTTGAACGTATACAACTAAAAAGTTTGATGGTAACATATAAGCATCTGTTGAAAATGACCAAAAAATATAAAAGAGGGTTGCAAAATGAAAAAAGAAGAATACCTTTCTCTGATCGATGAGGTGATCGCACAGGGACCATACACGGATACCTGGGATTCTCTCTGTGAGCATCCTACGCCGAAGTGGTATGCAAGAGATAAATTCGGAATTTTTATCCACTGGGGTGTTTACAGTGTTCCGGCATTCGGAAACGAATGGTATCCCAGAAATATGTATGTGAAAGGCTCTAAGGAGAACCTGCATCATACAGAGAAATACGGAACTCTGGATAAATTCGGCTATAAGGATTTTATTCCTCAGTTTAAGGCTGAGAAGTTTGATCCGAAGGAATGGGCAGCCTTATTTAAAGAGGCGGGGGCGAAATTCGTAGTTCCGGTAGCGGAGCATCACGATGGATTTCAGATGTATGCCAGTGACCTTTGTCGCTGGAACGCTGCTGAGATGGGACCGAAAAGAGATATTCTCGGAGATCTGAAGATAGAGGTTGAGAAAGAGGGAATGGTTCTCGGTGCTTCTTCTCACAGAGCAGAGCATTACTGGTTCTTTAACGGAGGTCGTCAGATTCCGGAGGCTGATGTCAATGATCCGGAATATGCGGATCTTTATGGGCCGGCAGCAGGAATTACCAGAGATATGACTGATATTTATGACAATCCCCCGACGGAGGAGCATATGCAGGATTGGCTTGTCCGCACCTGCGAGATCGTGGATAAATATCAGCCATCCATCGTATATTTTGACTGGTGGATACAGCAGTATGCATGGAAACCGTATCTTCGTAAATTTGCAGCATATTATTACAACCGTTCTGCACAGTGGGGAAAAGAAACAGCCATTGATGCCAAATTTGACGCATATGTTTACGGCAGCGCAGTCAATGATCTGGAAAGAGGGCAGTTAGACCATATCACACCGGATCTGTGGCAGAATGATACGTCTGTAGCTAAGAACTCCTGGGGCTATACCATTGGAAATGATTATAAGAAGCCTTCCGATGTAGTGCTGGATCTGATCGATGTAGTCAGCAAAAATGGTGCACTTCTTCTTAATATCGGACCGAAGCCGGATGGAACAATTCCGGAAGAGGATGCACATATCCTGAGAGAAATGGGAAAATGGCTGAAGGTAAACGGAGAGGCGATATACGGAACCAGATACTGGAAGATATTCGGAGAGGGACCGACGGTGGTTCCGGAGGGACATTTCACGGATACCTATGATAAGCACTTTACTTCTGAGGATATCCGTTTTACAAGTAAGAGCAATCATATTTATGCGACTGTTCTGCACTGGCCGGAGGATGGAGAGATCCATATCAAAGCTCTTGGCAATGATATGAAGCTTTTGAAATCCACGATCCGGGATATTGAGATCCTCGGAACAGATCTGCATCCGGCATTTGCGAGAAATAAAGAACTGGATATTTCCTGCGGAAGAGGGGTTATTGAGGCGGGAGATATGCCGGTGGTATTGAAGATCACAGTAGAATAGCTGTTGGGGGAAGCGAGTAAATTATAATGTCTTTTTGAAAGGACAGAAAGGATAAGGTATTTTAATTATGGGAGATGTAAGATTCACAGGAAACTGGAACTCTGTAAATGCACACACAGTTCCAAAATGGTATGATGATTGTAAATTTGGAATTTTTATCCACTGGGGAATTTATTCCGTGCCGGCTTTTGCACCGCATACATGGGAACTGGGAGAGGTTGATTCCAAGGAATGGTTTGCGGATAATCCGTATGCAGAATGGTATTACAATTCTCTGAACATTGGAAAAGGCCCTACATATAAGCATCATATAGAAAAATACGGAAAAGATTTCAAATATGAAGATTTTATTCCTATGTGGAAAGCTGAAAACTGGGATCCAAAGCAGTGGGCAGAGATTTTCAAAGAAGCAGGTGCGGAGTATGTTGTTCTGACAACTAAGCATCATGACGGATTCTGCCTGTTCCCAAGTAAATATACACATTTCAATTCCGTAGAAATGGGACCGAAGAGAAATATCACCGGTGAGCTGACAGAAGCTGTCCGTGACGCAGGAATCCGTATGGGTCTGTATTATTCCGGACTGATCGACTGGCAGTATGCAAACGATCCTATTTTTGAGGATGATGATCTGTTTGGAACAGCCAGCCCGACATTTGCATATGCAGATTATTCCTATAATCAGATGAAAGAGCTTGTAGATGATTATGCACCGAGTGTGTTCTGGAATGATATCGGATGGCCGACACAGAGTGAAGAGATGATGCCGTATTTCTTAGCACATTATTACAATAAGGTTCCGGAGGGTGTGGTAAATGACCGTTTCAACGGACGTTATCACGATTTCCTTACTAAGGAATATAAATCCGGTTCTGTAAACAGAAATGAGAAATGGGAGATGTGCCGTGGAATGGGCTTATCCTTCGGTTATAATGCCAACGAAGGCGATGACAAGCTGATCTCTGTTCCGGATCTGATCTCACTTCTTGTCGGAACAGTGGCAAATAACGGAAATCTTCTCCTGAACATCGGACCGAAGGCAGACGGAACTATCCCGGAGGAGCAGGTAAGAAGACTGAAGATCCTGGGTGCATGGCTGAAGGTAAACCATGACGGTATTTACGGAACACGCTGCAGTGACCGTGAATCTGAGCTGCTTGAGAATGGAATCGAGCTTCATTATACACAGAAAGACGGAAATCTGAATGTGTTTGCAGATCATCTTAAGGAAGGCGCAAATGAATTCCTGATCAAAGGCTACCACGGAGCGCTGAGACCATTTGATCCGGCAGTGAAGGTAGAAACTGAAGATACTGCAGAGGGACTTCTTGTGAAAATCCCGGAATATAAAGAAGATATGTATGTGGTTGGATTAACCAACAGATTCTAAATGATGAACATGAGGACCGGATGTATGCTGGTCCTTTTGTTGCTGCATGGGAGAAGATCGTGGATATCCGATCGATTCTCAGGGAGGGAGCTTTTATGTTTGGGAAAAAAATCGCAATACTGTTATCAACGGCAATGATCCTGACAGGGTCCTGTGTATCTTCTGTGGCTGTACATGCACAGACCGGTTATGCGGCTGAATATGCACAGGAAGCATCGGCAGCAGGCGTGCAGAGCACTGCAAAGCTTGTTGCGAAGGGCTCCTGCGGAAGTAAAGCTGTTTACCGGTTGTACTCCAATGGAAACCTGCAGATACAGGGAAAAGGGGAGGTTAAGGTTACCGATGATTTTTCATACAGATCAGCAATGATAAAAACAGTAACCGTTGCATCTGGGATCACGGGAATCGGTGACAGAACCTTTTCAGACTGCAGAAATATGAAGAGGATTTCGTTGCCGGGAACTCTGCGGAGTATTGGAGTAAGAGCATTTGGAGATACTGCGATCACCAGGATCAAGCTTCCTGATGGACTGAAAAGCATTGGTGCATATGCTTTTTACCAGAGTAAGCTTATGAGCCTAGATGTACCGAAAACTGTAACAAAAATTGATGAATATGCTTTCAGTTACTGTAACAGTCTGGAATCTGTCAGCATTCCGGGAAGTGTGAAAATATTACCGGAATCGTTATTTGAGGCGGATATGAAGCTGAAAAAGGTTACGCTTGGACCGGGTGTTTCCAGGATAGAAAGAGCGGCCTTTCGGCATTGCGGTTTGACAGGAGTAAGTTTTCCGGACAGTGTCACGGTTATTGGTGAAGGTGCGTTTTCTTTTTGTGCAGATCTCAGAAAGGTGTCGTTGCCGAAGAAGCTTACAGAGATCGGGAACGGTGCATTTAATAATTGTCGAAAACTGGGGAATATTACAGTACCTGCCAGTGTGAAAAAGATCAGAAGCCATGCTTTTTATGATTGCCTGGCTATGAAAAAGATTACGATCCTCAACAGTAAAACAGTGATAGAAAAAGAAGCGATCGGCTATAATTTCAATAGTGGAAAAAATAAAACTTTTGTCATTGCCGGAAAAAAGAGTTCTACTGCTCAGACTTATGCAAAGAAAAATGGGTTCCGTTTTTTGAACAATACTGCCGCAGTAAGGACCGCAAAGATGACCGGCGTGCCCAAAACAAAAACCATACTTCGTGGAAAAACATACACGATCCAGGCAGTGACCGTGCCGTATTACAGCGACGAGAAGATTCTTTTCCGTTCCTCGGATCGCAGGATCGCTACGGTAAATTCCAAAGGTGTTGTAAAAGGAATCCGAAAAGGGACGGCCGTGATCACCGTGCAGAGCGGAGCGAAAAAACTAAACTGTAAGATAACGGTGAAGTAACGATGAAGCAGGCGTACGTAAAATAGCCATAACAGTGAAAGAATACAAAAGAAAATAAAAACAGAAGCCCGGCAGATGAAACATGGAGAGTTATCACATGTGCAGCTGCCGGGTTTTTATAAATATAGAAAACCCTTAAAATAAGGAATAAAATAGCTTGTTATACCCTTAAAATAAGGGTATATTAATAAAAAAGGGGGAATCTAAAATGACAGGATATGCTGTGAGACATTCGATACGGGCAGAAGATATACGAATTTTAAGGAAGAAATTGAAGCTTACACAAAAAGATTTTGCAAAGTTAGTAAATGTATCTCAGAAAAACAATAGAAAGATGGGAAAGTGAAAATCGGGATATTACAGGACCGGTTACGACATTAGTTCATATTTAAACGAGTATCCTCAGATAGAGGAAAACCTCCGCGTGCCGGAAAAAGAATATCCGATACGCTTATGGTACATGTTTAAGAGTGAAATATGTACGATTATTGATGTGGATGAGAGAGGCAGAAAAGTAAAAATATATAATTATACAAACAATTTTATTAAAAAAGCATTTGGCCGAAATGAAAAACCAACCTTTGAAGAATACGAGGAATTTCTGGAATCTCGTTGTTTCCCGAGACAACGAGACAAAATAAAATTGGTATTAGAAGATTTGAATCTGCCATTTTATGATCCGTTTATGATCATAGAAAAGACCGAAGGAAGAATGGCAGAGGATGATTTCTGGATCAGGATTGAGAGGTAAAAATGGTACAGCTTTTTGAACAGGATATCAAAACAAATGACAGACAATCGTCAAAAGGAAACCAATTGAAATGGTGCAGGAACAATGTATGGTATAAAGCTGATTATATGGGATATGAGGGATTGGTGGAATATGTTGTTTCACGTTTGTTGGAAAAATCTTCACTGAAACAGGAAGAGTATGTTTTATATAAAACAGAAGAGATTAGTTATAAGAGAAGAAAATATCTGGGATGTAAAAGTGAAAATTTTTTGCCTGAGGGATGGCAGCTTATTACATTAGAAAGACTTTTTTATGGATTTTATAATGAAAGTCTTTATAAAAAATTATTCACGATTCCAGAACATTCGGAAAGACTGGAATTTATAGTAGATCAGACGGAACGCATTACGGGAATTAGCGATTTTGGAAAGTATATGAGTAAGATCCTGGCAATTGATACATTTTTTATGAATGAAGATCGGCATATGCATAATATTGGAGTCTTAATGGATGCAGAAGAAAAATATCATTTATGTCCAATATTTGATAATGGTGCAGGACTGCTATCAGATATACAGATGGATTATCCGATGGAAGAAAACATAAATAATCTGATGGAGGAGGCACGATCAAAAACTCTGTGTGAAGATTTTGATGAGCAGATCGAGATTGCAGAAGAATTGTATGGTCAGCAGATAAGGCTGAAATTTAATGAAAAAGATGTAAAAGAAATATTGGATATGGAAAGTTATTATTCGCAGGAATATAAAGAAAGAGTATTTGAGATTATTATGAACAGGAGAAGAAAGTACAGATATTTATTTTGAATAACTGCACGTCGTATTTTTGGTATTTTGGTAATAAAGCAGGTACAAAAGTTTTCACATGTGGAGCTGCCGGTTTTTTATAGTAGAAAAAATGTTAAAAAATGTCTGTAAACAGACAAAATATGACAAAAATATTCTAAACAAAGCTTGATTAAATGTGATGGGAAATTTATAATTTTAGTATAAATGTGAATTGGAAAATGAGGGAACGGTCACATCCAAAGGTGTTGTAAAAGGCATCAAAAAAGGAACTGCAACCATTACCGTTCAGAGTGGTTCCAAAAAACTGACCTGTAAGGTAACAGTTAAATAATTCAAAGGATATTAGTAATCAGCATTTGTTATTTACTCATAGTTATATCTTATATGTTTGAGTACGCAAAACAGACTGGAGCTTGATAAGAATATATATCAGGTTCTCAGTCTGTTTTTATATATTGCAGGCAAAAAAAGAACACGTTTTCACAAAATAAGATTGACTTTTTTCAAAACTCCTATTATCATATAAAACATATTTAATTACTATGAAATAAGGAATGATAAAAAGTTCTGTTACACTGATGATGCTGAGTTACATAGATGACGTTGAGTAGCTTACAGGACTGGTAGCGGGTAGACTTTTTTCAGAGGGAGGGGACGGGTACATGTCCATCAAGAAGATCGCAGAAAAGGCAGGGGTTTCACCGGCGACGGTTTCCAGAGTTTTGAATAATCCCAATTATAAATGTTCTGTTTCCGGACTCAGGGACAAGATATGGAAGACAGCTATCGAGATGAATTATGTGCCCAACGAGGCGGCCCGGAATCTGAAAAAAGGCGTTTCCGCAAAGCAGGAGAAAACCTGGTACATCAATATCCTGATGACAAGAACCGATTCTTCCACAACGGATCCGTTTTTTGCGGAGCTCCTTCGGGTGATCGAAAGTGAGATCCATGATAAAAACTGCATTCTTTCCAAAGTATGGTATATGTCTGTGTTTTCCGATGACCGGAAGTGCCGAAGGGAGAATCTGGACCGGCTGATCGACGGAATGTATGATGAGGTGGAAGGGAAAAGGGACGGACTGATCATCATCGGCAGATGTAATAAAGAGGCTTTGAAGAAGCTGAATAAGAAGTATAAGAGTGTGGTATCGGTGAACCGGAATTCTACCAATTATGAAGTGGATGAGGTCCTTTGCGATGGGAAAAAGATCGCAGCAGCGGCAGTGGAATATCTGATCTCCCTGGGGCACAAAAATATCGGATATATTGGCCAGTGCCACAGCGAGGACCGGTATAACGGGTATCTGGAAACACTGAAGAAGCATGATCTGGATGTGATACCGGAGTATGTTATCGAAACAAAGCAGACTGAGGCCGAGGGCTACGAGGCCATGGAAAAGTTCTTTCAGTCGGACGACATGCCAACCGGAATCTACTGTGCCAATGATATTTCGGCGATCGGAATGCTGAAGTGCCTGAATAAATTTCGGAACCGGTATTATATGCCTTCGATCATATCCAGCGATGATATACAGGAGGCACAGTTTACCAGACCGATGCTGACAACGGTGAGTCTGCCCAAGGAGGATATGGGAAAATTTGCATTATACCTGCTGCTGGACCGGCTGAAGGGCGGGCATTCCGGTATTGTGCGAATGGAGCTGGAAGGCAGACTGATGATACGGAACAGCTGCAGCAGTGTGGAGGACAGTATGTGGAGCGATTATTGTATCTGAGGATTGCGGATGCGCAGATATAGTGACAGACAGGATGCGGATGCGCTATGACCAGAGTAATTTCGTGAAAACGTTTTCAGATATTCCTATTTGATTAATGGGAATAATATGGTTTAATGTATTCAATTCAAATAAAAAAATTACAGAACCACAGTAAACGGAAAGAACAGGTATGATTTGACAGCGAAATGAAGCAGTTACATTGGTGGGAAAAAGATTTCCAAATAAAAATGTGGTTGTAAAGGAGTACACAGATCATGAAAAGAAAACGCATTGCAGGTGTCTGTATCACACTGGCAGCAGTGGTACTGGCAGGAACTTTTGCAGTATCGGGAAACAATACAAAAGATAAAAATCATGTGGAGATCATCAATGTGTCCTATGATCCGACCAGAGAATTTTATGAAGCATATAATAAGATTTTTTCAAAATATTGGAAAGAGGAAACAGGTCAGAGTGTGGATGTGATCCAGTCTCATGGCGGTTCCGGAAAGCAAGCCCTTGAGATTTCCAATGGACTTCCTGCGGATGTGGCGACACTTGCACTGGAATATGATATTGATGCGATCCGGAATGCCGGTCTGATCGACAAGGGCTGGATCGATGAATATCCGGATGACAGTGCTCCTTATACTTCCACCATTGTATTTCTTGTTCGGAAGGGAAATTCGAAGAATATCCACGACTGGGATGATCTGACAAAGGATGGTGTGGGAGTGATCACTCCCAATCCGAAAATATCCGGTGGCGCCCGCTGGAATTACATGGCAGCATGGGCTTATGCCAATGAGAAATATAACGGCAACGAGACAGAGATGAAAGCCTTTATCAAGAAGCTTTACAAAAATGTCCTGGTTCTGGATTCCGGAGCAAGAGGTGCCACAACCTCTTTCGTGGAAAACGGGCAGGGGGATGTGCTGATCGCCTGGGAAAATGAAGCGTTTCTTTCTGTAAGGGATAATCCGGATGATTGCGAGATCGTAACGCCGGGCATCAGTATCCTGGCACAGCCATCCGTTGCTGTTGTAGATGAAAATGTGAAAAAGCATGATAATGCAGAAGCTGCGAAAGCATATCTGAAATATCTGTATTCCGATGAAGCTCAGGAGCTGATCGCTGAGAATTACTACAGACCGGTTGATCAGACGATCCTGAAAAAGCATGCAGATACTTTTAACCTGAAGGTGAAGCTGACAACGATCAAAGATTTCGGCGGCTGGGATGCAGTTCAGAAAAAGCATTTCGCAGACGGCGGAGTGTTTGATGAGATCTATGAAGAGTAGAAGAGCCTGAGATTTTGTAACAGACCAGAGAGTTGTAGAAGAGTCAGAGATTTGCAGCAGACCGGGAATTTGTAACAGACCAGAAACTTAGAATAGAAAAGCGGGGAGACAGAAATGAAGAAACAACAGAGTAAACGCGTGATACCAGGCTTTGGACTGACAATGGGAGTGACTTTGGCGATGCTGAGTATCGTAGTTTTGATCCCTCTTGCGTCTCTGGCAGTCTACTCGGCGCGGCTGGGTTTTCGGGAATTTATTGAGGTGATCACACGGCCGAGGGTTTTGTCCGGATTCTATGTAAGCTTTATTACCGCATTTGCGGCCACAGTGATCAATGCTATTATGGGACTGGTCCTTGCGTGGGTGCTGGTAAGATATGATTTTCCGGGAAAAAGGATCATGGATGGAATGATCGAGCTGCCTTTCGCACTGCCGACTGCAGTTGCCGGTATCTCACTGACATCCCTGACATCCGATAAAGGTCTGGTGGGAAGCTTTTTTGCAAATTTCGGTATTAAGATCGCATATACCAGAATCGGTATCACGGTGGCATTGATCTTGTGGGAATCCCTTTTGTAGTCAGGGCCATTCAGCCGGTTCTGGAGAAACTGGACGGTTCCTATGAGGAGGCGGCCCGTGTTATGGGTGCAAAACCATTCACCGTTTTCCGCAGGGTTATTCTTCCGGAGCTTCTGCCGGCAATG
>ENA-OQHF01000330-OQHF01000330.1-human-gut-metagenome-genome-assembly--contig:-NODE-330-length-30343-cov-4.771876_pt1 | contig 30343 bp, 14 predicted proteins | sample MGYA00242559_ERZ504709 | MGnify/ENA primary metagenome ERZ504709 (study PRJEB26092, sample SAMD00036203) | human gut metagenome | host: Homo sapiens | study: EMG produced TPA metagenomics assembly of... | reverse complement strand
ACAGCAGACCATTTTGGCAGGACTGTCAATTTCCATCCGGCTCTCCACCCCGTCAAAATCCGAACCGATTGCCAGCACCTCACTGCCTGCAATTTTGCGGATATGCAGAATGTGTGTAACCATATCGCAGATACGGCTTTCACCGTCCGGCGGCTGTGTATCCGAAAGAAAATGCGATGCAAAATTCAAGCCCATAACGCCGCCCGCTTCCGAAAGCTTCCTTATATATATATCAGGCAGATTGCGTGGGTGCGCCGTTATGGCGCGTGCATTGGAATGGGATGCTACAAACGGCATGCCTGTCTTTTTTGCAAACTCCGCCACATTTAAAAATCCGCCGTCCGATAAATGCGATACATCAATTACCATGCCGAGCCGGTTCATTTCTTCAAGCACTTCAAATCCAAACGGTTTTAAGCCCTTCTGCATGATATCCCGGTCTGTGCTGTTTGGGTACCCGATTTCATTTTCATGATTCCATGTCAGGGTTACAAGGCGTACACCGTCTTCATACGCACGGTATAATTTCTGCATTTCTCCGCCCATAACGCCGCCATCCTCAATCGTAAGCAATATACCCGTTCCTAAATCCTGCATTTTATCGTTCTGCCGGATATCCGGTATATCCCGCCGGGTCAGAACCCTGTACAGTTCTTTTGGGTTGGCATTTAATTCGCGTTTATAAACGGAAACTACACGGTCATACTCTGTCTGTATGGCTTCTTTTCTGTCCACTCCCGTATACGTCCCTGTCGGAATAAAAATGGATGCACACTGAATCACACACCCGCCCTTTTTCAAGGATTTTAAATCTACATTTTTATGATTCCGGACTAGCGTTTCCCCTTCTTTTAACTCTGTGAGCGTATCACAGTGCAGGTCAATATATTTCATAACATTCTCCTATTCTGTAGGCATTTTAATGCCGGAAGAATCGCGGACTGAATTTATTCAGTTCTGCGATAAATTCAGAATTGTGACGCCTGTGGCACAATTCTGTTATGCGAAAATCTTTAATTTATGGATTTTCGCATTTCTCCTATTTCAATATAAAAATCAATTTTACATCATATTATCAGACGAAAGGGAATATTACAAATGCGCATTACTGAAATACCGTCACAGCATTTATAAAGTAAAAGTGCGTCACGGAAACATAAACTTTTCCGTGACGCTTATTTTCTGTTTTTTGTTGTGCCGGCATCCTCGTTGGGAGCTTTCGCCCCAACTTCATTTCAATTTACTTAACTGAAAATATTAAAATATACTTCTCCCGGTATTACATTGTTCTTGCACTGTGTTGTAATACTGCTTACCGTTGCATTGACTGTGCTTCTAATCTGTGCCTGCTTTGAGGAAGACGGTATGGAAGCCGTATATCCGCTTGGCAGCTTGTTAGAAGATGCTCCTGAAAAGCTGAGGATATTGCTGAATTTCTTGAGTGTAAACGGCGGCATATAATAATTGTAGCCGTTGTCATAAGAAATGCAGTTGCTTAAATATGCCGTGCAGGAGCTGTTATTGTTATCAAAGCCTTTACTGCTGTGTCCAAAGGCTAAACAGTTGGTTACGGTTCTGACACAGCTGCTTGTGGTATTTACAGAACCGAACTTAAATCCGTTTGGATTGCCGTCGTATTTGCTTTTCCAGTTTGCAATGCTTAAAGTTCCCTGTGTGGTGCTGATAAAGCTGCCGCCTGGCAGAGAGAACTTTCCTTTTTTGTAATTGCTTGCAAAAGAAGAATCCTTCTTGCTGATTAATTCTACTAAAAGTAAATCCGTATCCAGCGCATTTCCGTTATTATAATCGTATTCCCCGGTAAAAATGGTCGGGTCACCGTTGTTCCAGCATGCACAGTTGGTATATGTCAGGTTGTAGGTTAAGCTGTCCTTATCGTAAGAATCCCAGCCGTCATCTGAATTTTCCCATGAATAACAGCCGTAGAATACATTTCCCTTGCCTGCGCCAAGCTTCGGCGCAAAGCCGTCTGCGTTGCCACCGAGTGTATAGACATCACAATTTCTGTAGCTGTATACAAAACGCATAGTATTGCTATATGCACCACCTGTAATCTGCACCCCGGCATCATTGTTGTAACGCACGATGCAGTTTTCAATCGTATTGTTGCCTGCGCTGCTTCCCTTAATCTGGATGCCGTTATCCGGTGCTTTCTGGATAATCAGGTTCTTGATTGTATAATTGCTTCCCGAAATGCGGATGCCGACTTCTGAATCCGTTGTTGCTTTTCCGATATAAGCTGAACGGAATGCTGAAAAGTCTAACACCGGATAGGTACCGTCACTGTTTTTTACACCGATAATAGATACATTGGCATTAGAAGCTTTTAATGCAAGCTGTGCCGTACAGCTGATACTGCTGCCCTTCACATAGACAATGCCGCCGCCCGCTTTTTCAGCCTTTGTCACAGCCGCCGTCAGTTCTGAAAAAGAAGTAACGACTGTTCCGTTGCCGGTATCAGTTGTGGAACTTCCGGAAGATGAACTTCCAGAACCGGATGAAGCAGAGCTATCCACCTGAATCTTGTAAATGTTAATACCGCTGTTTGAAGAATACAGATACACGTATCCTGATGAACCGGAATAGTTATATGAAACCGTTGCTGCCGTTGTGCCTGCATTCATCGTACCAAGCTTATTTCCCGAACCATCTGCCACAACAAGTGTTCTTGCCGCACTGCCGGAACTCATACAGGTTACTTTAATGGTGTCTGTTCCCGATACCGGTACTTTGACTGCACGATAGCTTGTCGAACCGCTGCCGCCCAATGCCAGTGCATATGTATATGCTGTTCCATCCACTGTCTGACTATTTGCAATCACAGACATAGTCTTTGATGATGTTGCAATCAGTGACAGGTTATCCACTGTTACCGTAGAGGAAATTGTTCCCAGATTTTTAAAACCGGTATTTTTAAAATTCCATGATGTAGAAGCTGATGCTTTTGCCGTCATAGGACTGCCTGCAAGCACCATTGCCAGCATACAGACAATACTCATGCCCCATGCCAATACTTTTTTTAAACCCTTTTTCGCTTTCACCTTGTGAAACCTCCTTGTTTTTGCCTGTTTGTTTTTGTGAAGCAAAAATCTCATGTGAGAAATGATTTTCCTCTTTATTTTTGCTTTGCCGGCACAATGCAGTCATTGTATTTTTTTACAAACCAAAAGTCAACGGCAGTTTTTACAAATATATTTGTGCATTTTGTACATGTTTTTTACGTTATAAAACTATTTTTATGCACTTTCCACAATCACTTGTTTTTTTACATTTTTTATAACCTTTAGCGTTTCCAGATACTGCCGTGTTTTACAAAGTTAAAAGCTATTCATTTTTGAAAAAGTTTTTTGATGCTATACAGTTTTCACAAAATTGCACAGAAAATAATTAAGCCCGCTTTGCGGGCTTAATCTATTCCCTGTACACACCTATTTTTCATTCCCATGTGGCAGACGGACTCTTAAAAGCTTGCGTTTGAGCATTTTTTTATCAAACGGAATCAACGGATAAATATAACTGCATCCTGTCATGGTACGGTTAAAGGCAATCGTTGCCGCTATTAAAAGGATTCCTGCAATATATCCTGCCAGATTAAATACCGCCGTCAGGCACAACAGAATAATCCGCATAAATTTCATTGCATATCCCATCTCAAAGCTTGCCTGCGAATACGTGCCTACCGAAACCACCGCCATATACAGCATGGATTCTGCGTTAAACCACCCGGAGCTGACCGCATACTCACCTACCACAATACCGGCAACAACGCTGAGCGGTGTTGAAAGCAGGGTCGGCGTATTAACAGCTGCCAGCTTTAATCCATCAATGGAAAGTTCCAGCAGTAGCAGCTGAAAAAACACCGGTACAGTAATCTCATCGGACACCGTAATAAACATCATCCACTCCGGCAGCCACTGCGGGTTGTCAATCAGTAACAGCCATGTCGGTGTCAGAAGCATTGTAACCAATGTCAGCAGGAATCTCGAAATTCTTAAATACGTCCCAATGACCGGCGCAAAATTATAATCGTCTGCTTCTTCGATAATATCAAAAATCGAAGTTGGCACAATCATGACCGCCGGAGAATTATCTACCATAATCACGATATTTCCGTCTAATACCGCAGCGGCAGCGGTGTCCGGACGTTCCGAATACTTAAATTTCGGAAACGGATTTATCCATTTATGCTCATATAAACACTCTGCAAGACTTTCTATATTCATTGTCAACGCTTCTACACGTATTGCCTGAATTCGCCTTTTTATGCTGTCTAACAGCTTTTTGTCGACTTTATCTTCCATATAGCAGACAGCAACGTCGGAACGCGAGCGTGTGCCTACCCCCATCAGCTCCAGACTTAATTGGGGATCGCGGATTCTTCTGCGCAGAAGTGCCGCGTTTAAAACGAGCGTTTCCACAAAACCGTCCCTTGAACCACGAAGTACTTTATCCTTCCACGGCTCTGTCACACTACGCATCGGATACGTCCGGCAGTCTAAGGACAGGCACTCTGAAAAGCCGTCAATAAAGCAGACTGTTACTCCCGAAAAAAATGCCGTCAGTGCATCACTCTGCTTAGTAATTTTATTGACTTCTGTATAGGGCATGCCTTTTTCAAGAAAGGAATCCACATCCGATAAATCTTCCGGTTTGAGTGAATAAAAAAACTGCATCAGTTTTTCTATCATATCTTCCTGTACAAATCCATCTATAAAAAGAATCCTGCCTTTTTCCACCGATTATAATTTCTCTCGTTAAAATATCAAAATTCTCCTCAATGCGGATTTGTTTTTTCATACTACGGATATTTTCATCCGCACTGGTTGAAAATTCTGTCCTGATATGATCTGTATTTATTGTCTGCATCGAAATAAATCCTCATTTCATTTCTGCGCTGGTTGCGCTTTTTATCCATAGGATATCCTCCGTCCGTGACTTCATACATCTTTTGAAAAAAAATAACAGAAATCCTATCCGCACGCGGTATATGATTTCTGTTATTTTTATCTTTTTTAAATTATTGTTTTAAAGTCGCTCTTAATACTCTTAAAGTTCTTCATCGGACTTTTTCTTTCGCTTACTGCCTGCAAATCCTGCAAACATTGCTGAAACTGCCGCACCGAAAAGATACCATACGGAATGTGTTTTATCTGCTGTCTGCACACTTTCCTGCTGATTTTCTGCTGCATTTTCAGAAGAATCATTTTCTGAGGACGTGCCGTTGTTGTCTTCCTGCTTTCCTTCTTCTGCTGTGCCGTTTGCATCGCCGGTTCCGCCGTTTGCACTGCCGGACGGATTATCATTACCATTCTGACTGCCATCAGCTTCTCCCGTATCTCCCGGCTGGTTATTGTCCGGCTCTGAAGGCGTCGGAGTCGGTGTTGGCTCTGGCGTTGGTGTTGGCTCTGGGGTCGGTGTTGGTGTCGGTGTTGGTGTCGGTTCCGGCGTTGGCGTTGGGTCTGGCGTTGGCTCTGGGTCTGGTGTTGGCTCCGGCGCCGGGGTCACTGTTTCCAGATTTGCAACAGCTTCTATCAGCCTGTGTGCCAGTACGCTGACTTCTTCCTGTGTTGCCGTTGTCCTGTCAAGCGCCTTTGCCGCATTTAAAGCAGATTCAACTGCACTGAAATCCTTATAGTCGGCGCTGTTTAAGCCCTCAGCATTCTGAATTGCCCTATCCAGTTCCGAAAAATCTACCGATACTGCTCCGCTTTCTGTGTAATCTGCGGAGGCTGCCGCATATGCCGCTACTGCATCCCAGCTTTCTGCAAATGCCATACCTTCGCCTGCTTCCCTTGCAAAGACCCCGTTGACTGTCAATGCTTCTCCTTCTGCTTTGGCTAGCTGTCGTCTGTCGGTATTAACCGCAAAGCCCGGTCCGTAGGACTGATATTCATAAAAACGTGCTGCACTGTGGGTATTGCCGCTCATATTATCATAGCCTGTTGTCTTAATATGGCTGTCCATAAAGCATTTTACATACGTTACACAGGCATTTGACCGCCACGGTCTGCCCAGTGCCACACTATTTTCTGCCACTGAATCTGATTTTTTAAGCAGTCTGCTGTTTATGAATACATAGCCTGTTGTTTTTGTACTTTCAGTACTTGCCGCCGTTACATAGCCTGCCGCATTGGCGACAATATCGCAGTCGTCAAATACTGCCTGTGCACTGCCGAAAATCCAGTCTACATTTCCTTCAATATAACAATTCTTAAAATACTGGCGTCCGCCGCCGTCTGCCTGTAAGGTATCCTGCCATCCGGTCAGCCGTACATTATTAAAAATAAGCTGATCTGCTCTTGTAAGCATTGCAACTGCCTGCTTGCCTTCAATCGTTTCATTCGGATAATCAAAGGTATTCGCAACCGTCAGATTTTCCATGTATGTATGGTGTGCCGCTGCTTCAATTGAAACCGATGCACTGCCTGAGGTTCCGTATGCTGCCCCCGTTACCGGGTCTGTTTTTCCCGAAGCCGCATCATAACACAGCACGGTCTTTTCGCTATCCTCGCCAATTAAAGTGATATACGGCGATGTAATGCTTAATTTTTCGTAATACGTACCGTTCTTTACAAAAATAACTTTCTGTTCCTGATTGTCTGCCGGCACTGCTGCCAGTGCTTCCGCCACTGTTGTATACACCGGTACAGACTCACTGTCAAGCGTTCTGATACCGGAAGCATCTACAACCATATCGTATGATGAAAGTTTAACAAAGTTAAAATTACGGTATGTCTTTATGCCCTGTGTATTTTCAAAGACAACTTTTACTGCATTTCTTCCGTCCTGTAACGGAATCGTTATATCCACCGCTTCTCCTGCTGCCGTTTCTTTTTCAGACAGCAGCCGATCTCCTGCATACACCGATACTTTTCCGGCTTCATCATAGGCAAACTTTAAAGCAGCTTCATTTCCCGTTACCGTATCATTAGACTTTTCAAGCACCGTCATCTGCGCCGCCTGTGAACCAAACTGGTATTCGCCTGTATGTCCTGCTGTTGCCATAATGGATACCGGCGCTGACGGGTTACTTTCGTTATCCTGTCCGACTGCCGCTACGGTGTAGAAATACGGCACTTCATTTTCAGCAGTTGTATCCGTGAATGTAATATCTCCAGTAGTTCCTATCTCTGCATACCCTTCTGCACGCTGTGTTGAACGGTAAATTCTGTAGCTGACCGCTTCCGGTACGGCAGACCATGTAATCACATTTGCCGCATTTCCTGATTTTGCATCAATTGATGGTGCAGTCATCGGCAGTACAAAGTGTACAGACGCCGTTTCCATGGAATTGCTTTCCTGTTCACCGCAGACACCGGTAATTCTGAACCGGTACTCTCCTGAATTTTCCGGTACATAGCTGTAAGAGGTTTCCGCAGTGGTATCCAGTTCTGTATATGTTGCGCCGTTATCCTGTGATACTTCTACACGGTACTTTCCGTCTAACTGCGCACCCTCGCCGCTCCATGATACCGTAATTGATGAACGGTCTTGTGCAATCACCGGTGCATCTACCTTGGTAACAGTTGGTGCTGTTCCGGCATCTTTATAATCATCTTTCTGATTGTATAAAATGTTTCCATCAGCATCTTTTGCCACCCAATTGGTAATTTCTACATCTGCACCAACCAGTGCCAGTCCGTAGGATACGGCATCATCTGCTGTCAGTGTCATATCCTTCCACTTGAATTCCTTTTTATCAGAATAAGTCTTTTTACCGTTGGCATCGACAAGAAGCGGTTTGCCAAGGCTTTCAAATTCGGCAAGATAGCCGTTTGCTGTCTTTGTAAAAGTTACATTATATTTATTATCTGCTGCAACCTCATACTTTGGTGAACCATTTCCGGCTTTTCCGGTTGACTTCATCCAGTATCCTGAAAGTGCGTCTGTTCCGACAGATGAATTGTATCCTCTGAAGCCTAAAGAAGCAAATGCATACTTTCCTGAAGTCTGGAATGCGCCCACAAAAACACCTGTTCTTTTTGCATCTTGTCCCGTAATAGAGTAGTCCTTAATCTTAATTGTCATGGACATTGATGCAAATGCATCATTTTCCGGCAGTAAAATGTAACTTGTATTGACTCCTGCATCACCTGTGCTCTGTGTAATATATCCGCTTTCTGCAGACTGTTCCGCTTTCATTACAGAACCCGCCCCGGTAACAGTTAGCAAATCCGAACCGGATACCTGTGGCTTATATCCACTTTCCTCCTGACCTGAATTGTCCCTATTCTGGTCATACAGCACATTTCCTGACATATCGGAAAGCACCATATCCGTCACTGTGACATCCGCACTGTAAACTGCCAGTCCGAACTGCGCCATCACATCCGGTGTCAGTGCAGAATCCGAAGCCTTAAAAGTCTTTTCATTGACAGTTTCACTGCCTTCCTCCTGAAATGTGGCATAATAGGTATTGTCTGCTTTCTTTTCAATGCTTACTGTATAAACAGCCCCTTCTGTCCATGCCTGCTTCGGACTTCCGTTTCCAGCCTTGCCGGAAGCTTTCAGCCAGTACGGTGATACGGCATTTGCATCGCCTGTACCTCTGAATCCGATTGAATTATAAAGGTAATCTCCGTCCGGCTGGAAAGCACCGGCATACACGCCGGAATATTTTCCATTGCTAAATGAATTGACCTTTAATTTCAGTGTCATTTTTGCAGCTTCTTTCGACTGTGGGAATAAAATGTAGGAAACATTTTTTCCTGCCGTTCCCTTATTTCCAACCATACTTGCAGATTCTGCAGTCTGGCTGATTGTCATACTGCCTGCATCCTGTGTCACGGTTACATCTTCCGTATCGCCGTAGGTCTGCAATGTATAATCAATTTTAACATCTTCTTCTGCCTGTGCTGAAATTGTAAGCTTTACACCGGATGTCAGCCTGTCTGCCTTTACAACAATATCTCCGGTTTTGGCATCATAGGTATAATCCTGCTTTGCGAGAACATTTTCTCCTGCTTTAATTTCAATTGCATCCGGAAGATGATATCCGCTGTCTGCCGTAAGCTGCGTTGTAAAATCTGTACCGACTGCCGCATAATCCGCACCGCTTGTTGTAATGTGTTCAAGGTTATAGTCAACATCTGTAAATTCTTCATGAATCGCAATATTGGAAAACTTTGCCGTGCTTAAATTTTCAAGGCTGTTTGCCGCTTTATTCGCATCTACGGCAAATCCCACATAAATGTCTTGTGCCATTTCAATCGTCTTCGAACCGACCTTTGTCCACGTTACACCGTCATCAGATGCATATCCTGTAAAGGTATCACCGCGTCTTATCAACTTAAACCATGTTCCGTTAAAGTCTGCACCGCTCTTAAAATGCAAATCACTTACCAGTGGTATTCCCGCTTTTTCTGCATTTGCAGGCGAATCGATCGTTTCAGAAATATCCGAAATTTTACCGTTTGTTTCAAGTCTGCTTGCAAGATAGGTTGACCATGTGGTTTCATTGCTGATTTTAACCAGTGACATACCGAGTGCCGCCGTCTTTGAACCGCTCTCTAAGCTTTCACGGAACATCACACCGGTAAATACATGGTTGTCAACGGTTGTTGCTGAATCCAGTTTTGTAATAATTTCTGCATCACCTTTGACAAGCTGATACGTATACTGAAAATCATCGGTTGTGGCATCTGCATAGGTACTGCCGGATACGCAGCCTTCTGATGCGCCTAATTTTCCGGCACCTTTCACTGTCATCACACCATTTTCCAAACTTGCATTTCCCGCTACACCCGGATTGCCAATATCAGTGCTTGTCCACTCGCCTGTGCCAGCTGTGCTGTTAATATGCAGCTTCGATACAGATGACTGGGTCTGATTGCCATCATTATCATAGGCTCTAGCGGTGATATTGTACGTGCCGTCTGTCAACCCCGTATAATCAAAGGTAAATGGTGCGGTATCTGCTGTTCCGACAAGCTGTATACCATTGTAAAATTCTACCTTTGCAATGCTTCCCCCATTGTTTGCCTTTACATCAGCTGTCACTGTTACTGTCTGTCCTTCATCATACTGTGCATTATCCTGTAAATCAAGGGTAATATCCGGATTTGGTGCCGTATAACCGGACTGCTCTACATTTTCAACAAGTCCGTTAAAATATTCTTCTACGTAAGCATATCCGGTTGCCGGATTGATTTTCTTGGAATCACTTGCATCATTCGGATTTAAGCCATGTGCCGTTTCCCATGTATCCGGAATTCCGTCCATATCTGTATCAAATGAAGCAGCCCGTACAGATTCTTTTGCCGGATAGCCGCCGACCTCATCTTCTGTATTCACATATCTTCCCGAATCTGTCCGCGTTTCGGCTACAACTCTCGCATCAATGGCATCACGGTACGGATAGGTCGCACCCGCCTGCGCAAGCACCGGTTCATAACAGTCCGCAGCACTTGTCACGGTTGCACTGTCAAATCCTTCTGCCGTATACGGTGTTTCTGAAACTACAGTTTTATTGGCTCCTTCTGTCACACCTGACATTTTTGAACCTTTTGCATTGTCAGCGGTAATTTCAGCATTGCCGTCCATGTAGTTGCCGTTTACATAAAATCCGCCCGGTTTTGTGGCTTCACCCATATCAATGACCTGATACCGAACCTGTTCTCTCGTTCCCTGTCCCGGTTTTAAGAAATTGTTGATAAAATTGGTATACGCATAACCACCACCATAGCAGGTGTTATATCCCCAGTTATAAAGAACATTATTGCTTAACTGCAGTGTTGCCGTACTGCCTCCATCCTTTGTCGGATCGCCCATGCATCCGCCGCCGATTCTTGGATTTCTCGATGTATGATTCGCAATCAGGTTATTCTGAAACAATACATTGTCGCCACCAAAAATACCGCCGTATCCGTGACGGCCTTTGGAATGTCCTGAAACAGTCAGACTTTCCGATACGATACACCACTGTACTGTTCCGTCCTGTCCGCGGTAAGTTGAAACTGTTTCATCGGTATTCCAGCTAAACGAACAGTGGTCGATCATAAAAGTCTTATTATCCCTTCCCCAGAGTGCATCCATGGAATCTCCGCCGGTATGTACATTTGCCGCACCCGGACGGAAACGCATATAACGGATAATCAGATTTTCAGAATTGCTGATATTTGTATCCCAGCCGGACAGGGTAATACCATCCCCCGGTGCTGTCTGTCCTGCTACGGTAATATTTTTTCTTTCTTTAAAGGTCAGTGTCTGCTTTAATTCTATCGTACCACCCACATTAAATACAATCATCGTTCCGCCTTTATCTTTGGCAAATTCTTCGATGCCATAACGCAAAGACCCTTCTACCGGTGTTTCACCTTTTCCGTAATCCTCCAGTGTTGTAACGACATACACATCATATCCTCGTCCGCCGGTTGCAAATCTTCCACCGCCTTCTGCGCCTGCAAATGCAAGCAGGGTGTTATTTTCCGCCCCATATGCAAATGTTCCCGCCGGCAGGGATATGCCTGATGTTGCCATCAGTCCTGCCAGTGCAAATGCCGTTGCCCTTTTTACGTGATGTCTGTTCGCCCTTCTCCGCTGTGCGCGGTTTTGTATCTTCTGATTCATTACTAACCCTCCAAATAAATATTTTCCATGATATCAGGGTCAAAAGGTCTAAACCGAATGAGCTTGCTCATAGGTGGGTGCTTTTCTCCCCAACATCTTCCCATAGTTGTATCATAATCTTTCACCCCGGCATTTCAAAGATACAATCCATTTTTGTGCAAAATGTATCTTTTGCAATTATTTTTTGTAAAAGTTTTTTGCAAAATATCTTGTTTTTAGTTTTATTTTTCGTTATGATAGACGTGCAGGGTACAATTTTTCATCGTACAAAATGTACTCTGTGTGAAAACAAAGAAATTGGAGTAGTGTGAAAAAGCCTTAAATCAAAACTTTTTCGCACGGCTATATTGTTTCCGAGCGAAAACAAATAGCCATGATTGCAGATGAGAAATCGCCTGCGCGAATTTCTCATCGCATCTTCGCGACAAAGTCGCTCAGAAATGGAGTAGTATGAATGAGCAGTTATTAATATATGGGATTTTACATGAAGCATTTACACGGACAAGTTATGCACCGGAACCGGAAACCGCAGATTTACTGCACCTCCGCTTTCCGTATCCGTTTTTTTGTATCGCTGCATTTTCACTGTCTGGTACATATAAAGCAGAAACAGATTCTTACCGGCGTACACTGGTTTCCATCATTCCAAAATACACCGCCGGACTGGCAGAATTTCCAACATTCTTCTATCGCACGGAAAATCATGAATTTTTACTGCTTTTTAATTATCCTGAAGAATTTGAGCCAGACATCTATATTAAGCAGTCTTATGAATATTTTAAACAGCGGCACAACTGCACAGTCTTTTGGGGCATCAGCCGTCCCTGTGTCAGCCTGTCCGAATTTATCTTTGCAAAAAAAGAGGCGCTGACTGCGCTTTCATTTTCGCTGACGGACAGCCATGACGATATTACCGTGTATTCTGACCAATTGTTTTTTACTGCGGGAAATGCAGATCGCTGTTTCTATCCACAGACTGCCGCGGATTTATTAATAAAGGGCATAAAAACCAACAACATTGATTTGATTCGATTTATCCTGACCGTTCTTGAAGATGAAAATACACGGCTTCGCTCTTTTTCTCCCGGACAGATGATTGCTGGGCAAATGCTTGCCCTTCATAATGCTGTAACTGCCACCTTTTGGAGTCTGAATCCGGTAAAGTACGGTTTTTCAGAACAGCTATTTGCTTTCCAGCAGGAAATTATCAGCTGTCAGGGTGATTTTGAATATTATTTTTCACACCTGCATGACCTGTGTCTTTCGGTCAGCTCTGTACTTGCCGGGCAAAGAGTGAGCAAAAAGAAGGAACTCGTTCAGGAAACTGCCGATTTTATCCTGCAAAACTATGCCGATGCCAACTTAAATCTTTCAGGTACGGCACAGCATTTTCAAGTTTCCGAAGGCTATCTTTCGAGTATTTTTAAGGAACACGCCGGTATCTGTTTTGCGGAATACCTTGAAAAATGCCGCATTGAAAAAAAGCTGTGTTTTGCTGTCGGACACTGCCTCGACAATTAAACAGATTGCCGAAGATGTCGGCTATAACAGTGTGTATTCTTACCGCCGTGCCTTTAAGCGGCTGTTTCATATCAGTCCGTCCGCTTACCGGGAACAGAAACTGCCGTAAAAAACAAAAATACTCCGAAACAAAAATACCCCTCAGGGACTGTCAGATTTTATCGCTGACAGTCCCCGCGGGGCTTTTCTTTGCTTTTGAACCGACAATGCCTGTTCCGCTTAATGCCAGTAAGGCAAACAGCCATGTAACAGGGGTACTGTCACCGGTTTGGACAGGCGCACTCTGCGGCTGTTCCGGCTGTGCTTCTGCCTGTGCCTGCTGTGCTTCGGATACATCTTCTTTTTTCTGTATCGTCACCTCAACACGGTTGCCATCGGCGTCCACTGCCGTAACCTTTACCGGCTGATTACTTCCCTGTATCGTATAGATTCCATTATCCGCCGTAAGCTGTTTATCTCCTGCAAATACTTTCTATAAATTATCATCTTCCACCGTAAACTTTACATTTTCACAATAAATGCCGCCGTCGCTGATTCCGATAAATACAGGCGGCTGTGTGACTTTCTGCACATAAACCTGTACATTTGCCATAGCTGTGTTTCCGGCTTTATCAGTAATCTTTGCATAAACAACCATTCTGCCGTCCGGCTCTACCGTAAATTCTTTTTTGTATAAATTCCACTTTCCGTTTGGCAGTGCATTTAACTGTTCTACACTCTGCTCACCCTCTGCAACATAGTAGACAATATTTGCAATGCCTGTTCCGGTATCGTGTGCCGTAATCTCTACTTTCTGTGTCTTATTAAAGAACTTTCCGAAAGTTATCTGATTCAGCCACTTGTTCCATGTCATGTCCGATATCGTAATACTGCCTTCCGGGATACCTACCACATAGCCTTCGGCACCGCCTGCTTTAACCGTAACAGTCTGATTGCCGGTATTTAAAATTTGTATCTGCTTTCCTGCCGCCTGTCTTTCCTGACCGTAGCCTTCTTCCACAGTACCCAGCCTTTTAAACGGTATTTTTTCTTCATACACCTTTCCTCCTTAAATCCTCACATAGTTCTTTTGTATCATCATATTCTATTTATAATTCTATTATATCATAATGTTTTTTATCTATATATCTAATTTTGTAACAAAAAATGACCTCCGGTCGTCAGATTTTTGCTTTACTTCTAACGACCGGAGGTCTGCTTCATATATTCACTATATGATTTTTATTCTTTTATTTTACTTCTTTTTTCTTTCTGCCTGCACAACGAATGCTGTCATTGCCGCAAACATCATCAGTACAAATGGAACTGCACGCATGGTGTCCGCAGTTGCAACACCTGTATCCTCTGTCTGTGCATCAGAAGTTGTTGCTGCAGAACCTTCCGTAGACGGCTGTACCGTTTGTGTCGGCTGTACTGTTGTCGGCTCTGAAACAGTCGGCTGTTCCGGTTCTGACGGTGTGGTCGGCTGTTCATTTACTGTCTGATAAACTACCGCAAACGGACTGAATGAGGAAACTTCAACATAAAGTCCATTGTCTGTCAGCTGCGGCATCAGTGTTTCCAGACCATTTTCTGTCAAATGAAGCACTGCAAATGAGTAACCGCTCTTTCCTGTTCCTGCCGGATATTCCAAAGTAACCCCCATCTTGCCGTTCTTAAATGTTACAGTCTGACCTGCTTCATCTGTCAGATTCATTTCCAGATAAGAAATACTGCTGTTTTTCAAAGTTTCCGGCATTTCATTTTCGATTGCCGCTTTCATCTGCTGTGCAGCTGTATCGTATGCCTGTCCTTCTTTTACAATATTCAGGCTCAACTTTGTATTCTTTAATACACTGCCGTCTGCACCCACAAATTCAACTGTTTCAGGAACAGTTACTGTACCGCTTCCGTTGACTGTAACCGTTGTCTTTGTTTCTGTCGGTGTTGTCGGCTCACTCGGCGTCGTTGGCTGTTCCGGTGTCGTCGGCTGTTCCGGTGTTGTCGGCTCACTCGGCGTCGTTGGCTGTTCCGGTGTTGTTGGTTCACTCGGTGTCGTCGGCTGTTCCGGTTTCGTTGGCTCACTCGGGGTTGTCGGCTGCTCTGGCGTTGTCGGCCGCTCCGGTGTTGTTGGCTGCTCCGGTTCACTTGGCTGTTCCGGTTCTGCCGTAACTTCCTTACCGTCTACGATAAGCTTTACATCAGAGAAGGTTACATCGGCATTTCTTGCCACGTACATGCCCACATAGACATAATCGGAATCAATAGATGTCAATTTAAAGTCAAATCCACCGGTAATTGTTTCTTCTTTCCCGAATGTGCAGGCATATCCGTCTGTACTGCTTTCAATTTTAACATCAATCACATCACCTGCTGCAATTTCATTTACACAGATTCCTCCTCGTGTTAAAGCACCACTCTTTCTCGCAAAGCAGTTCCATACATTTCCCTGTTTTGATAATTTTAGCGGTCCTGCTGCCACATAATCTCCCATCATATCTTTCGTATTCATATCCAGCCATACAGCATCTCTTACCATCAGTCCAAATGAAGCCTGATCATGTACATCGTAAGATAACACTCTCATTTTAGCTGACAGTGTAAATACACTTTTTGCCGGGACTTTATAATAATACATCGCTATACCGTCAGAAGTATCCGTTATTTTTCCCTTTGTACTCTTAATATGGACTGTGTTATTATCCAGTCCTTCCAGCACATGCGTTGCCTTTGACGGCTTACCGCCAAGGTCGCCAAATACCGAACCGCTCCAGATACCAATCTGTTTCCAAAGCTGACTGACATCTGTAACCGGAGTATATTCTGCTTCCTTATAATCCGGATTTGGCTGCAATACTTCGCTCTTTAACGGTTTTTGGGCCTCCTTAATGTGTTCTGAAAGTCCCGGAATATTCTGTTCTTTCAATATTCTTGTCATCATGTATGCATTATAACGTGCACCATAAATATTCGTATGCGTATTATCTACGCTGGTACCAGAAGACGAGGTCCATGCATGTAAATTCAATGTTTCATCTGCTCCCAGCTCATCATAAAGATTCTTTGTAAGCGTTGTCATATCCACAACGGTTATATCTAAATCTTCACCCATTTTACGAATTGCCTCGGCATAATTTCCTCCTTCAAATTTACCTGAATCCGATGTGATATGCAGATTTGAATCTTCCCATATTCCTGTTGCTGTTCTTCTGACAATCGGTGTACAAAGAACAACTGTAACGCCTTTTTCCTGCGCCGGTTTTACATAATTTACATACAGCGAATTGGCAAATGAACCTTCTGTCAAATAATTGCCATTTGGATTCGTATACCGTCCTTCATCCGCTTTTTCATCATTATGTCCAAAGCCAACAAACAGGTAATCTCCTGCTTTCATTCCCTGCATTAATGTCTGATACTGTTCTTCCTGCACATAGCTTTTTGAGCTTCTTCCTGACAATGCAAGATTTTTCACTGTGAGACTGCTATCAAAATAATGTTCTAACTGTGTTCCCCATCCATACCTTGGATAATAATAGGTGTCATTAAAACTGCATACCGTTGAATCTCCTACGGTCCATACCGTTGCCGCATTGAATGATGGAACATCCGGCTGTTCAGGTTTTGACGGCTGCTCCGGTTTCGTTGGCTGTTTTGGCACCTGTGCCGATACAAAGCTCTTACTGTCACCTGTTGTTCCACTGATTGTTTCCGGCTTTATAACCAGTTTGATAAAACATCCTGCATCCTCCTGCGTAATTGTATAGCTTTTATCCGCATAAGAAGGTACTGCCTTTACCAGTGTTTCTTCTCCTGATGGTGTTATACGATACCATTCCAATACAGAGGCATCCGCTTCTTCATTACCACTTAACGTATACAATGCCTTTAAAACAGAACCCGTTTTAAGCTCGCCTTCGATGGCAATATCTTTCACTGTCACTGCCGTGTCTGTTTCCTGTACAAAATAAAACGGCTGCCAGCCCTTAAATGTCTGCACAATATCTGCATATGGATTTTCATTCTTTACTGTGCCTGCCGTTCTAGCTGAAACATCTGCCGCACCGCTTCCTAAAACCGTCGTATTGTATTCCTGATAATTTGCATCTTCCGGTCTGGCACCACTCATTGAATTCCAGCCTACCGCTGTTACTGTATCCTTTGTCTGAAGCTTTGTATTTAAAAATGCAACCGTTGCACTGCTTCTCCATGGTCTTCCAAAATATCCTGCCGCTACATCCCATGCATCATTGGCTGACACATAACAATTTCTGAAAATGTAACCGGTCGTACTTCCATCTGCCGCAGCCGTAATATAAGCGCCCTTTTGTGTATTGCTGTATCCATAATAACTCAGTTCACAGGCATCAAATAAAACATCACCGCCGCCAAAGATATAATCAGTATTGCCATCTATGAAACAGTTCTTGAAATATGCCTGAATATTATTACCTGTATACAGTGTATCCTGACTACTGACAATTCTACACTCATAAAACTCCGACTGTGAACCTTCAACTGCAAGCGCACTGGCACGTTCTGTAGCCTCACCGCTTGCCGCATCAGAATCTTTGGTTCTTTCAAAATTCTTAATATCCGGTCCACCCGGTGTCACACCGTCTGCCAATTCTTCATCTGTAATGTATTTATTAAATGACGATTCAAATGTAATATTCTGTGCGCGAAATGCTGTTGCCGTATTTTTTATATAAACAGCCGCACCCCATTTTTGTGCAGTATTTTTTTCAAATTTGTCATACGCTGCTGCTTCTGAATAATACCCGTCAGCACCAATACTGTAGTATTCGTATCCAATACCATAATACCACGTTAACAGCACTTCTTTTTCCGGTTCATCATTAATAAATGTTACATATGGTGTATCTACAAGAACCTGCTCACGATACACCCCCGGCGCGATATGAACAGTAATACGCTTTGATTCATCAGAAGGATTCATCGCTTTACATGCTTTTACTGCTTCCCGCACTGTCTGATAATTATGCTCTTTCTGGTCATATCCGACATAAATATCCGGTACCCATTCAAGTTTTTCTTTTTTTGTCGTTAAAAATAGCAAATCTCTTGCGACTGCCTGATTTTCAACGACAATATGTGAAACAGTCTGATAGTCCCCTGCCTCTGCTTTTACTTCATATGTACCGTTACGCAGTTTAAGCTGATAACTATTTGCAGAAATCGCTGCATCATATATATACCGGTCTTCCATATTCACAAACTGTAACGCTGTCACTGTATCCGGCACATCCAAACCTGTAAATGCACCTGACACTGTGTAAGTTTCTTTTTTTTATGACATGAATATTCTCTTGTGCTGATTGTGTCAGACAGATTTGCGCTGTTCCGTCCGGCTCATAATCGTTAACGCCGTTTAATGTAATTGTATATGTTACATCCGGTTCAATACTTACACTGTAAGCTCCCTGTTCATCCGGTATAAAAACAACATCTTCTTTTTCTGAATTTTGAGGTGCTTTTAAAATAACCCTTAATGCACTGGTATCATAATCTGTATCAAAGCCTGATATGTTTCCTTTTAATTCACACACATTTTTACTTTCCACAAAAAGATTCTGCTGTTTTCCGTTTATTACATCTGTATCCTGCACTGTAATATTTTTACACGCATCTGTGAAACCAAATCCCACATTTTCTGTAAGAACTGCCGTATATGTATATCCCGGTGTCAGGGAAACTTTATACATTCCATTTTTAACCTTTGCCTGCACTTCTTCCAGTGTTTCCGTATTTATAAATTTTACGCCATATTCTGCAATATCCGTACCTGCTATATCTACAGTTCCTGTTACCTCAACCGGAGGAATCTGTAAAATTCTGTGGTATACCGGTTTTACATTTGTCGCACTTCCAACATAAATCTGATACTGTCCACTGTACTGTGCAATAAATTCATACCGTTTACAGGCTGCATTTCCAATATCTGCTGTATCGTCCTGTGTTCCCTGTGTCCCTTTATAAAGGAAATGAACTTTGTCGGTTTCTTTTGTATAAGACCCCATATATGCCACAATTTTATCTCCGGCACTTACATCATTTAATGTAACACAGCGTCTTGTATTTCCACCTTTTCCATTGCATTTCCATACACCATCAGAACAATATCCGTCCTCATATGAAAATGTCGTATAATTCACACCGCCTGTGACAAATTTCAACGCATTGACACCGCCCTGTATGCTGTCTCCACTTTCGTATTTTACTGCAAGTGTACCAAAATTCACTATCTTATTTGTATTAACCGTCCCATCCAGTGTACCATTTTCACCTATAAGACCATTGGCATCCCATGCTGCCTGTGTGATATTGTTATGATATATTTGTGTATCCTCTTCCTGCTTTGCTCCAAAATCCCACACTTCAATCTGTCTTGTAACTTCCGGTCTCTGAAGTTCGGATGGAGTCACAAGAATATACGGAATATATGTATTTGCTGTCAGCGTAACTGTTCCGGCATTTCCCGTATACTCAAAAACAATTCGATCCGAACCGTCGGTCTGGGATTCACTATAACAATTCTGTGTCTTTGAAGACTGAACCGTCTGGTCAAGTGTTCCAGATTCAGTATTAAGTTTAATATCACCACCCCACCGGCAGCCTCCAATCATAATGCTGCAGTCTCCCGGTACCTGAATCGTAAATTCCGTTTTCCCCTGCATTCCATGTGTTGAATCCTTATACCGTCCGGGTGTCCGAACCTCCATCAATCCTATAACACCTGTATTCAAAGCAGGTTCTGACGCACTGCTGTCTAAATTGTAAAGCACACTATCTTTTATCCTGAAATCATAATAATAGCTGGTATTCACTGCCATCTGTGCTGCTGTCATTCCATCAGCCACCATTATAGACTGTGGTATATAATCATCTGCAAGCGGTGTAATCAGAATTTCCGGTATATACGATCCCGGTGAACTCACGGTAACTGTTCCCGCATCTCCCACATAACAAAAGCTTACTCTGTCCTGACCACTTGTATCAGCCCGATTATAACATTTTGCTGTTTTTGCTGCTTTAGACACGGCATCCAATGCTCCCGTTGTTGTTTTTAATACAAACTGGTCATTCTGTCCTGTAAACTGACATCCTCCAATTGTAATCATACAATTTCCAGCGACCTTAAACGTCATCTGTGCCTGTCCGTTCATGCCATGCTGTGTACTATGGAATTTTCCCGCCTTCTCCACGGTCATCAATCCAAATGCGCCACATTTCATTTCCGGATTAGCACTTTCTTTTGATGTATCATAGATTTCACTGTCTTTGTTTTGAAAATTAAATGCATATGCAGTTCCTTTTACTGGTTCTGTTACCAGATATCCGTCTGCGTATGTATATTCTTCAGAATCCGCAGCAAAAATGGCATAATCGCCTGTAAATACTGATGTTATCATCATCAGAAGCGTTAATGCCATGCTGATCCATCTTTTGGTTGTTTTTCGCAACTTCATTTGTAAAACCTCCTATTCTTTATTTTAAATTTATACTGCGGATTATAATTGCATTGCATTCATTTTGCAATATATTTTATAAAACTATTTTTCTTTTCTCTGTTTTAAACGTTTTTTTTTGCTCATTTAATTGTTAATATTTCACAATTCTTTTGTGAAATTTAAATATTTTTTTTATTACTTTTGTTGCTTTCACTTGTTACAAAAAAAATTTATAATTCCATTTTAATAAAATAAATTTTTCCAACCTTGTTATCTAATTTTGCTAAACAAAAATATTAATTCTATATATATGCCCTATCATTTAAATAGGTTTATTTTTAAAATCAAAAATCACCCGGAGAAAATCGTTTTACCGACTCTCTCCGGGTGCTTCTATTTTAGATTCTGTCTGTTAAGACGAATCTTTTTTACTTATAAAGTTCTACTAACTTCAGTAAGTGCTGGTAACGTGCATTTGCAGTCTTTTCAGATTCAGCAAAGAGTTTTTCAGCTCTTTCTGGGAATGGCTTAATCAGTCTTGTGTAACGAGCTTCGTTATTTAAGAATTCCTGATATGAACCATCACCTTCCTTAGAAGTTAATGTGAATGGATTCTTTCCTTCAGCCTTTAATGCAGGGTTGAATGAGAACAGATTCCAGTATCCGGCCTTAACAGCCTTCTTCATCTCATCCTGGCAGTGGTTCATACCACCCTTAGCGATACCGTGAAGTTCGCAAGGAGCGTAACCAATGATTAATGAAGGACCGTTGTAGCTTTCAGCTTCAGCAATTGCCTTAACAGCCTGTGCAGGATTAGCACCAAGAGCAATCTGTGCTACGTATACGTAACCATAGCTCATAGCGATTTCTGCAAGACTCTTCTTGCTGATTTCCTTACCTGCTGCTGCGAACTGGCAGACTTCACCGATGTTAGAAGCCTTAGAAGCCTGTCCACCTGTATTAGAATACATTTCTGTATCGAATACCATAACGTTTACATTCTCACCTGATGCAAGTACATGGTCAAGACCGCCGAAACCGATATCGTAAGCCCAACCGTCACCACCGAAGATCCATACAGACTTCTTAGCGAGGTAATCTTTCTTTGCAAGAACTTCCGATGCAAGAGGACAACCTTCTTTTGCTGCCTTTTCTACTTCCGGAATCAGTGCTGCAACATCTGCTGCATTCTTCTTTGTATCATCCTTAGATGCAAGGAAGTTTGCTACAGCTGTCTTTAATTCAGCAGATGCCTTTTCAGAAGCTGCCATTTCTTCAAGTTTAGCAATAGCCTGATCTCTTAAAGTCTTCTGTCCAAGATACATACCGAAACCGTGTTCTGCATTATCTTCAAACAGTGAGTTTGCCCAAGCCGGACCCTTTAAGGAATCTTTATTTACTGTATATGGTGATGTAGCTGCCGGACCACCCCAGATTGAAGAACAACCTGTAGCGTTGGAAATGTACATCTGCTCACCAAATAACTGTGTAATTAATCTTGCGTAAGATGTTTCTGCACAGCCTGCACAGCTTCCTGAGAACTCAAGGAGTGGCTGGTTGTACTGAGAACCGATAGGAGTAGCATCTGTAAATACAGGCTTAATCTCCTTCTTGCCAACATTTGCTACTAAGTAGTCAAATACCGGCTGTTCTTCTGCCTGTGATTCCTGTGGAACCATCTTTAATGCGCCCTTAGCGGCTGCCGGACATACAGTTACACATTCGCCGCATCCCATACAGTCTAATGGAGATACAGACATTGTAAACTTCATGCCTTCAGCTACTGCATGCTTAGAATCAGCAAGCTTAATCTGTGAAGGTGCTGCACTTACTTCACCTGCATCCAGAATAAACGGACGGATTGTTGCATGAGAACATACGAATGCACAGCTGTTACACTGAACACAGCTTGTAGGATCCCATTCAGGAACCATAACGGCTGTTCCTCTCTTTTCGTATGCAGATGCACCTGTTTCAAACTGACCATCAGCAATATCCTTAAATGCAGATACAGGAAGGCTGTCACCATCCATTAATCCGATAGGATCTAACAGTTCGTTGACCATCTTTACAGTAGCCGGACGACCTGTACGGTTGATTGTCTTCTTTTCTTCTGTTGCATTTGCCCAGTCAGCAGGTACTTCTACCTTATGTACAGCATCTACACCGGCATCAATTGCCTTGTAGTTCATTTCTACAACAGCGTCACCCTTCTTGCTGTATGACTTCTTAGCTGCTGCTTTCATGAATTCAACTGCCTGATCGATAGGCATTACGTTTGCAAGCTTAAAGAATGCAGACTGTAAAATTGTATTTGTTCTCTTACCCATACCAATTTCAATTGCTTTGTCAATTGCATTGATTGTGTAGAGCTGGATATTGTTCTTCGCAATATACTGCTTTGCTTCTGCATTCAGATGTTCAGCGAGTTCTTCGTCTGACCACTGGCAGTTAATCATAAAGATTCCGCCCGGCTTAACATCCTGAACCATCTTGTATCCCTTTGTAATGTAAGATGGGTTATGACATGCAACAAAGTCAGCCTGATTGATATAGTATGGACTTCTGATTGGGTTATCACCAAATCTTAAGTGGCTGATTGTAATACCGCCAGTCTTCTTAGAGTCATACTGGAAATATGCCTGAATGTACTTATCTGTATGGTCACCGATAATCTTTGTAGAGTTCTTATTCGCACCTACAGTACCATCACCGCCAAGACCCCAGAATTTACATTCAACAGTACCCTTTAGCAGATGTAATAGGAGCCGGCTTAACTTCCGGTAAGCTAAGTTTTGTTACATCATCTACGATACCGATTGTAAATCTTGCCTTTGGAGCATCTTTTTCAAGTTCTTTGTATACAGCGAATACTGATGAAGGTGGTGTATCCTTAGAGCCAAGACCGTAACGGCCGCCTGTTAAGATAACATCATTCATACCGGCTTCACGAAGTGTTGCTGCTACATCAAGATAAAGAGGTTCACCTAATGAACCAGGTTCCTTTGTTCTGTCGAGTACCGCAATCTTCTTAGCAGTCTTAGGAAGAACCTTTAAGAGGGAAGCTGATACCCATGGACGATACAGTCTTACTTTTACAAGACCTACTTTTTCGCCCTTTGCTGTTAAGTAGTCAATTACTTCTTCAGCTACATCGTTGATAGAACCCATTGCAATGATGACTCTGTCTGCATCCGGTGCACCATAGTAGTTGAATAAATCATAATCTGTACCTAACTTTTCGTTAATCTTCTTCATGTACTTCTCAACAACTGCTGGAAGTGCATCATATGCTGAGTTACATGCTTCACGATGCTGGAAGAAAACATCACCGTTTTCATGTGAACCACGCATAGCCGGATGTTCCGGATTCAAGGCATGTGCACGGAATTCTTCTACTGCTTCCATATTGCACATTTCCTTTAAGTCTTCATAGTCCCACTTTTCAATCTTCTGAATCTCGTGAGATGTACGGAATCCATCGAAGAAGTTAATGAATGGAACTTTACCTTCAATTGTTGCAAGGTGTGCAACCGGGCTTAAATCCATAACTTCCTGAGGGTTTGTTTCAGCAAGCATTGCGAAACCAGTCTGACGACAGGCGTAAACGTCACTATGGTCACCGAAGATATTCAGGGACTGTGTAGCAACTGTACGTGCTGATACATCAAATACACAAGGAAGCTGTTCACCGGCAATCTTGTACATATTTGGAATCATCAGAAGAAGACCCTGTGATGCAGTAAATGTTGTTGTTAATGCACCTGCTGCAAGTGAACCGTGTACTGTACCTGCGGCACCTGCCTCTGACTGCATTTCTACCACCTTTACTGTATTACCAAAAATGTTTTTCTGTCCTGCTGCTGACCACTGGTCAACAACATCTGCCATTGGACTAGAAGGTGTGATAGGATAGATACCTGCAACTTCTGTAAACGCATAAGCAACGTGTGCAGCAGCTGTATTACCATCCATAGATTGTTTTGCTCTAGCCATTTCTTTGTAATCCTCCTTAAAAATATTGTGGAATTGTATCATTCCGATTATCTATATTTTAGTATTTCTTCGACAAAATGTAAAGGCATTCTTCTAAATTATCTATTAAAATACATAATTTCTTTGTAATGCCTTTACAATTTTTGTTTATTTTCACTATCGTTTGTGTATACAATATACTGTATCAGCTTCTTTTTATAACCTTTTCTGCCAGTTTTTCCAATGTCTGTCCATCTGCCTTTTTCATGACTGACCGGATTGTTACCATATCCTCACAAATAGTTATATTCTTCATATTCTCCAGATATGACTTCATCAGCCTGCCGGATACCGGACCCCACGAACCGTTTTCAATCACTGCCGCATAGCGGTTCTGGAAATTCTTCATTTTTAAATGATACAAAAAATCCTCCATGCATGGCATTAATCCACCATCATACGTAATGCCCGCAAGCACCAGCGCATCATAACGGAAGCTGTCCGCAACCGCTTGGGCCATATCTGCTCTTGCAAGGTCAAAAACAGCAACATTTTCTTCACCCTGCCCCTTCAATATAGAAGCAAAATGTTCAGCCACATATTTTGTATTGCCGTGAATTGATGAATATGCCACCACGACGCCCTTTTCTTCTGGCTGATAACTGCTCCATTTTGCGTATTTATCCAAAAAGTATTCCAAACCACCGGTAAGCACCGGTCCGTGCAGCGGTGCAATTTTTTCAATATCAAGTACCGCTGCTTTCTTTAAAAGGCCCTGGACATTAGCACCGTACTTGCCGACAATATTAATAAAATACCTTCGTGCTTCCCCTGTCCACTCATGCTCCAGTACGTCCTGTGCTTTTCCTGCGGCATCATAAGTGCAGCTCTGTGACAATGCACCGAATCTGCCAAATCCGTCCGCTGAAAATAAAATCTTATCGGCTTCATCATATTCGACCATGACTTCCGGCCAGTGTACCATTGGTGCCATCACAAAATGCAGCGTATGTCTGCCAAGCTTTAACGTATCGCCTTCCTTGACTTCTAATATAGAAAGTTCTTCCGTATCCAGTTCAAAAAACTGTGGCAGCATGGCTACTGTTTTTGCATTTGCCACAACAACCGTTTCCGGATACTTTACCAGAAATTTCCGGATATTTCCGGCATGGTCCGGCTCTAAATGCGAAACAACCAGATAATCCGGCGCTTTTCCACCAAATACTTCTTCCAGATTATCAAACCACGCATCTGTCGCCCGGTTATCCACCGTATCCATTACTGCAATTTTGCTGTCCTTAATCACATAGGAATTGTATGTCACCCCGTCCGGTATCCGGTACTGGCTCTCAAACAAATCCAATGTCGTATCGTTTACACCTACATAAAAAACATCTTCTGAAATCTTCCAAACTGCCATGCCAATCCTCCTTGTTTTTGCTTTTTTACTTTTTTTGTCATTATAAATCTTTTTCGTGTTAAAAACAAGAACGTTTCCTATTTTTATTAAATTTAAAAGAAAAACTTTACAGATATTTTATACATGAAGCCGTCATCTGATTCAAAAAACACCGCAGAAAAGTTTATCCTCTTCTGCGGTGTCACTCAATTTATTCTTTATATTATAGTAGTTTTACAACTTAGTCATCTGCGCCCTGTAAAGCATCGTAGCCTGTTTCTCCGGTACGAACCTTTACGACATCTTCCACATCGTATACGAAAATCTTACCGTCACCGATATGTCCGGTGTAGAGTGCCTTCCTTGCTGCATCAATAACATCTGCAACAGGAACTTTTGAAACAACCATTTCGACCTGAATCTTAGGAAGAAGCTGCATATCAACTTCAACACCTCTGTAGTATTCCGGTGCGCCTTTCTGTGTACCACAGCCGAGTACCTGTGTCACTGTCATACCTGTTACGCCGATGTCGTTCATTGCCTTCTTTAACTTTTCAAACTTAGACTGCTTTGCAAGGATTTCAACCTTTGTAATCTTATTTTCCTTTTCAGGAGAAGTCTTTACAACTGCCGGTACGGCATTTTCCATCTTTTCAGAACCGAAAACTTCGATTTCATCATCAGATGCGATTGTTAAATCATTTGCTGCAAATTCAAATCCTGAGTAAGCACTTGCAAGACCATGTTCTGCGTAATCCAGGCCCTTGATTTCAATATCTGCCGGTACTCTTAAACCGATTGTGTGCTTTAATACTTCAAATACGATAATCATTGTTACGCCAACCCATGCGCAGACTGTAACAACACCTAAAAGCTGGATACCGAGCTGCTTAAATCCGCCGCCGTAGAAAAGACCTGCTCCAACACCGTTCTGACCTGTTGAGAAAAGTCCGACACAGATCGTTCCGAGTAAACCATTTGCAAAATGAACACCGACTGCACCAACCGGGTCATCAACCTTACATACTTTATCAATAAATTCGATTACCAATACAACTGCGATACCTGCGATGATACCTTCAATGGCTGCACCGTACATATCAATACAGTCTGTACTTGCTGTTACGATAACAAGACCTGCTAATGTACCGTTTAATGACATGGATACATCCGGCTTCTTATAACGGATCCATGTAAATAACATTGTTGTTACGGTTGCTACGGCTGCTGCCATATTTGTTGTAGAGAATACTGAACCTGCAAGCGCACCCATTGTCATTTCTGAACCATCGGCTGCATTTGTCAGACCTTCCATTGCTACGGTTGAACCACCGTTAAATCCAAACCAGCAGAACCACAGGATAAACACACCAAGTGCTGCCATTGTCAGATTGTGTCCAAGAATTGCTCTTGGCTTTCCGTTCTTATCGTACTTACCGATACGAGGTCCTAATACTGCGGCACCAATCAGAGCTGCCATACCGCCTACCATATGTACTGCACAGGAACCTGCGAAATCGTGGAAGCCTAATTCTGATAACCAGCCGCCGCCCCATATCCAGTGACCGGATACCGGATAAACAATCAGTGAAATAATTGCACTGTAAATGCAGTATGCTTTGAAATCTGTTCTTTCTGCCATTGCTCCGGATACGATTGTTGCTGCTGTTGCACAGAACACTGTCTGGAAAATGAAGAATGCGTAAAACGGAACACCGTCCGGTGTTACTGCTGAGTAATCACCTCGTGTAAATAAATCAATTCCACCAAATATTGCGCTGGATGATCCAAACATAATACCAAAACCGATAATCCAGAAAATCGGAGTACCGATACAAAAGTCCATTAAGTTCTTCATAATAATGTTACCGGCATTTTTTGCTCTTGTAAGACCGGATTCAAGTATGCAGAAACCTGCCTGCATAAAGAATACCAGTGCGGCGCCTACCAGCACCCATACTGTATTAACTGCTGAAAAGTCCATAACCATTTCCTCCCTTAATTCCATCTTCTTTGTCATGTCTTCTGGTCAGGTGGATCCGAGCCTGTCCGGATTATTGAAGCTGCAATCCTTTTTCCGTACCGAAAATTTCTGTTTTTTTGAAATTTTACCCATATACGAAAAAAGACGTGTAACCGATTATTCCTAATCTGTTACACGCCTTTGTGCATCGCTGTTCAATTTATGTTGCTTATTATACCGCCTTTATTTTATAATTATTGAAAAAATCGGACATTTTCTCTTGATTTTTTTAATTTTTGTTTTATTATTTTTTTATACACCACCTATTTTTAAGTTTTTGCGGATATTTACTTGCTTTCCGTACTGCGGGACAGGATTCCCCACTACGGCGGCAAAGCAAATTTTATAAATCCGTTTTTACAAATTAATTTTACAGATTGGAGTTTTTCACATGCACACCGGATACACACTCATTCAGCCTTACGTATTTTTAACCTTAAACAGCCTGCTTACCAACGAGCATCTGCTTTCTTCTCCGGCGGATTTATTCTGCTATGAATTCAGCGGCGATGTTTCTTTAAAATTTGTTGCATCACCATATACAGAATTGATTATCGGACAGCGCCCTGACGGCAGCTGCCGCATTTTTTGTATCCGCACCGCTGATGAACCGTTGATACTAAAACTCTCCGGATTTTCATACTGCTTTGGTGTGCGGTTTGATGAAAGTCTGTATTACCGGCTTCCGGGACATCCGTTTCCTTTTCCGGCTGACCTGCTCCAGACCATTTCCATGTCTGATTCTGATATCTTTTCAGGTACGGTTTCTTTTTCCGAGCGGATACAGCGTTTTCTTTCCGCATTAAACAAAACCGGAAAAACACCAGCCTGCCCGCCCGCCGCCACACTCATCCATCAGAGCATCAAAAAAGCTGACGGCGATATCACCGTCAGCGAACTGGCTGCGCGTACCGGCTATTCCTGTCGCCATATCAGCCGCATTTTTACGGAATATTTCGGATACAGCCCGAAAACCTTTTGCCGGCTGTTACGCTTTCACCATACTCTTTATGAAATTTTTCAGGACCCGCATCGCAATAACTCCGAATTTATCACGCAAATCGGCTATTCCGACCAGGCACATTTTCAGCGGGAATTCAAAACATTTATGGGCGAAACACCGCGCCGGTTCGGCCGCCGGTTAATCCAGCAGAAATTCTGACATTACAACGTTGCTGACTTCCCTGCCCCGCTTTGTAAGAAAAATTCTGCCGTTTTCACGCACCAGCAGACCGAATTTCTGATTTTTTTCAAGCACCTGTGCATAAATATCATCTACTGTTTTTCCGAATTTTCCCAAAAAATCCGCCTCGGAAATGCCGCTGTTTTTGCGCAGTCCCAAAAAGAACATTTCTTCCATCTGCTCCGGTACGGAAAGTGTATGCTGTTCGGCGCGTACCGCCGCCAGTGCCTTACTTATGACTTCTTTCTTTTCTTCCAGCTCCGCCATAGTGTCTATATAAAGTGCAAGGCTGTCCGTATTGGTGTAGCGCTGTTCGCAAAGCAGTGATGCCGCGCCTGTCCCGAAGCCGAGATAATTTTTGCGTTCCCAGTAGGAAAGATTATGGCGGCATGCCTTTCCTTCTTTTGCAAAATTAGAGATTTCATACTGATGGTAACCGTTATCCGCAAGCCGCAGACACGCCGTATCGTACATCTGACGTTCTGTATCTTCATCGGGCAGTGCCGGATACCGGTCTAAATGTTCGTAAAGTGCCGTGCCTTCTTCCAGTATCAGACTGTACATGCTGATATGCTCCGGCTTTAATGCAAGAACCGTATCCAGCGTGTGCAGAAAACTTTCAAATGTCTGACCAGGCAGTGCCGACATTAAATCAATATTGATATTGTCAAAGCCCGCCGCCCTTGCCGTTTCATAGCTTTTCACAAATTCTTCCATGGTATGAATCCGTCCCAGCATTTTTAATTCACGGTTATTGGCGGACTGTAACCCGAAACTGATCCGGTTTATGCCTGCCTGTCTGTACACTGCCGCTTTTTCTTCATCGAGCGTGCCAGGATTACATTCTATCGTAATTTCCGCATTTTTCCGCAAACGGAAAGCTTTCCCGCAGGGTATCTGCCAGTGCTTTGACATGTCCCGGTGCGAGGATACTCGGCGTTCCACCGCCAAAAAACACGGTATCCACCGTATACGGATTTTCCGAAAGCAGCTTCGCCGTCTGATAAATCTCCGTCTGCAAAGCCTTTACATATTCCGCCTGTGTTTTTTCATCTGCCGGTGCAGACAAAAAATCGCAGTACGCACACTTGCGCACACAGAACGGAATATGGATATAAATGCCGCCCCTTTTTTCGTTACTGTCTGTCTTTTTCATGCAGTTATCTTCTATTCCTCGTCTAATTTCAAAACGCTCATAAATGCCT
>ENA-OQHF01000328-OQHF01000328.1-human-gut-metagenome-genome-assembly--contig:-NODE-328-length-30434-cov-5.001320_pt1 | contig 30434 bp, 28 predicted proteins | sample MGYA00242559_ERZ504709 | MGnify/ENA primary metagenome ERZ504709 (study PRJEB26092, sample SAMD00036203) | human gut metagenome | host: Homo sapiens | study: EMG produced TPA metagenomics assembly of... | reverse complement strand
ACTGCCTTCGGCATGACGATCGTTTCCCCGGTACGATCGTAACCGGTTCTTTTTTCCCCGCCGTCTGCCAGTGCCACAGGCTGATCCCCGATCACCGTGACTCCCACACTCTTAATGGAAATATTTGCCACGCCTTTTCACTTTTTGTATTCAGAGCTGCAAGCGTTCCGCCAACCATCGTTGCCAGGATCAATACTGCAGCGATTCCCATAAGCATGTATTTTTTCTTCACTCTCCATCTCCTCCGCTCATCCATTGAATTTTTTATAAATCCTTGTGTTATTATAGGTATCCCCGGTCACACAATGGTCACACGAATATTTTATGCAGCAGACCGCACGAAAAATGCACTTTGTTTCTTCAAGTACGCAAAAATACCTCCCGGCAGGTTCGGGGTTGTTACCCGTATCTGCTCAGGAGGTATCCTGTCATTTCAAAAATATTGATTTTTCTTCACATTTTAAGCAATCATTTTACATCCACTATCTCACATAGATATTGGAAAGATTGTCTAAAATCTCTCCTGCAACATCCGGTTTATTCATCGTGTAAATATGCACATGATTGACACCGTTGGCGATCAGATCAATGATCTGCTCTGTTGCATATGCAATTCCCGCCTGACGCATTGCTGCCGGGTTGTCTCCAAACCTGTCTACGATCGCAAGAAATCTCGGTGGAACCATATTGCCGGACAAAGATGTGATGCGTTTGATCTGGCTTGCGTTGGTGACAGGCATAATACCTGCTACAATTGGAACATCTATTCCTTTTTTTAATGCCTTGTACATAAAATTGTATAAAATGTTATTGTCAAAAAACATCTGTGTGGTGAGGAACTCGCATCCTGCATCCACTTTCTCTTTCAAATGGTCAAGATCTTCAAAAATCGTTGCTGCTTCCGGGTGTCCTTCCGGGTAGCATGCACCACCGATACAGAAATCACCCTGTGCTTTGATATCTGCGATCAGTTCACTTGCGTGCTTGTACTGATCCGGCAGCGGAAAATCTGCATTTGCAGGAATATCGCCACGGAGTGCAAGGATATTCTCGATATTTGCTGCCTTTAACTCCTCAATGACAGATGCCACCTTTTCTTTGGTGGAAGAGGCACAGGTCAGATGTGCCAACGCCGGAATGTTATTGTTACGCACTTCCTCTGCAAGCTTTACCGTATAATCAGATGTTCCACCTGTTGCGCCGTAAGTGACACTCATATATGCCGGCTTTAATGCCGCCATATCTTTTACGATATTTTTATAATTTTCCAACTGCGCACCCTGTTTTGGTGGAAAAAGCTCGCAGGAAATCGTCACTTCATCTTTGTTTAATAATTCTGTTAATCTCATCTTTTTGTTCCTCAATCTTCTTTCTTATATCTTAAAAACTTCTCAGTTTATCCGTTCCATCATCCACCGTATTCTCGATTTTTCGTATCTCTACAAAATAGGAATAGTTATCGTTTACTTTTACTTCGCAGCGGTCACCTATTTTGTGTCCCAACAATGCTTTTCCGAGAGGCGATTCGTTACTGATCAGATTTTTCAGGGAATTGCCGCGGATGGTTGTGACAATTTTATAGGTTTCTTCCTCGTCATCATCCTCAAAATAGACCGTAACGGTATTGTTCATTCCGACTTCATCATCCGCAGAATCCGTAGAAATAATCTTTGCTGTCCTGATCATTTTCTCCAGATAACGGATACGGCTCTCATTCTGATTTTTGTCTTTTTTTGCTGCATGGTATTCAAAATTTTCACTTAAATCCCCATGCGCTCTCGCCTCTTTTACATCCTCCAAAGCCTGTTTCCTGACAACCTGTACACGGTACTCAATTTCATCTTCCATTTTTTTTATATCATTTTTCGTCAATTCGTTGTGCATACTACTCTCCATTCCGCAGGCGATTTTTGTGTCTGCTCATAAAACTCCCAGCCCTCAAGAAATGCTTTCTTATCTTTCTCTAAAAATTCGGCTGCTACATTCTGTTCCAGTGCCTTTATTCCGTCCTCCCTTGAAAATCCAAGGCATCCTGCTGCCGCACCGACCATACGGACGTTTAATGTCTTATCCCGGAGTGGAATTTCTTCCATATAATATACGTAGTATTTCTGTTCAAGCTGTGTGCGGATACTCTGCGGATATATACCGCCGTCTGATGCTGTCGGTTCAATCCGGCAGTTACACATCAGCAAAATTCCATTTTCTTTTAAATATGATGCGTACCGCAGGGCTTCCAGTTCTTCCAAGGCAATCAGTACATCAACCTCTCCGGCTTGTGCAAGCGGCGCATATACATGTTTCCCGAAGCGCACCTGTGTCACGACACTGCCGCCCCGCTGGGACATTCCATGAATTTCCGATATTTTCACATGCAGTCCTGTCTGATATGCCATTGTGCCAAGTATCTTTCCTGCAAAGATCGTACCCTGGCCGCCTACTCCTGCAATTATAACATTTTTTATCATTCTCTGTGCCTCTTTCTTAATACACACGGTGCCTGTGCAATAATAACCGTAACACTTTTCCGCGGAACTGCTTCCAACAGCAGTTCCTTCATTTTCTTTGTATCAAATGCATTGACCTCGTAAACATCCAAAATACCCAGTGAGCGGCATAATTTTGCAATAGAAATCGGCATAACCTCGCCCTGTTGAAGCGTTGCACCCGAAGAGGCATGGTCCTGATGTCCGGTCATTGCTGTTGTACCGTTATCCAGTATAATCACTGTGCCTGTGCCTTTATTGTACACCATATTTATCAGACCGTTTATTCCTGTGTGCATAAAAGTTGAATCCCCAATTACTGCAACCCAGTCTTTGATATACGCACTGCCCTTTGCCTTTTCCATGCCGTGCAGGGTTGAAATTCCCGCACCCATACACACCACGTCATCTATCACTTCAAACGGCGGAAGTGCTCCGAGCGTATAACAGCCGATATCCCCCGCCACATGATAATTCATCTGCTTTAACAGTGAAAAAACTGCCCTGTGCGGACAACCCGGACAAAAAGCCGGTGGTCTGCGCATCAAATCTCCTGTTATATCTTCTTTTAACGGTTCATTTAAAATGCCATGGCGAATCAGATTCACACTGTATTCTCCGTGTCGTGTAAAAAGTTCCTTTCCCTGACAGGCAATTCCCCACGACTGCACCTTTTCCTGTATCACCGGTTCTAATTCTTCAACAATATAAAGCTGCTTTACCTTTTTTGCAAATGCAGCAATCAGGTCTTTTGGCAGTGGATTGACAATACCCAGCTTTAAAACCGAAGCCTGCGGCATGGCTTCCTTGACGTACTGATAGGCTATACCGCCTGTAATAATACCAATATCCATGTCCTGATATTCTATGGTATTGATGTCAAAATCAGAACACTCCCGCTCCAACTGTTCCATGCGTTCTTCAACAAATATATGCCGTTTGCGGGCAAAACCCGGAAGCATAACATTCTTTGCCGCATTTTTCACATAGGGCTTTTCTGTATTCGCAATGCGTGGTTCTTCCGTAACCGGTTCTCTGGAGTGGGAAAGCCTTGTGGTTGTATGTAAAATTACCGGCGTATCGTACTGTTCACTGTATTCAAATGCTTTTTTCATAAATGCCTTAGCCTCACAGCAGTCTGCAGGCTCCAATACCGGTATCTGTGCCGCTTTTGCAATACAACGCGTATCTTGTTCATTCTGCGAACTGTAAATTCCCGGATCATCTGCCGCTACCAGCACCAGTCCACCGTTTACCCCCATATACGCTGCCGTATAAAGCGGGTCACTGGCAACATTGACTCCGACCTGCTTCATGGAGGCCATAGCACGCACACCCGAAAGCGACGCGCCGATTGCCGTTTCCAGTGCGGTCTTTTCATTGGACGACCACTCGCAGTATACCTCACGATACTGCGCAAGACTTTCATTAATCTCTGTACTCGGTGTTCCCGGATATGCCGCCGAAACCTTTACCCCCGCTTCATAAGCTCCTCTTGCAATCGCTTCGTTTCCAAGCATTAACCTGACTTCCGACACCGCTTTAATCCCCCTTCCGTATATCTGATTGAATATGTTTTTGAATGTCCTGTCCGATAAATTCTTTACGTTCTTCTTCGTCGAGCCGTGTGTATTCTTCATAAGGCTTGCTGAGTTTTATCATCGGTTCTGAACAGATTTTGCAGGAAATATCCGTTTCCCGCTGTAGATAAAATATTTTATTGCAATTTTTACAATAATAAACCTTCAACATTCGTATATTTCCTCTCTCTGTCGGGCATTCGCCCTATCAGACGAATGCGTCTAAAAGAGCTTTGTGCAAGCACAGCTCTTTTTTCCGCTTCCCTTTGGCTCTCTTTCGCCGTGCATGTGCAGGAACGCTTCGCGCCCCTGCACTGTCGGGTGTTCGCCCTATCAGACGAATGCGTCTAAAAGAGCTTTGTGCAATGCACAGCTCTTTTTTTCCGCTTCCCTTCGGCTCTCTTTCGCCGTGCATGTGCAGGAACTGCTTCGCGCCCCTGCACTGTCGGGCGTCGCCCTATCAGACGAAATCGTCTAAAAGAGCTTTGTGCAAGCACAGCTCTTTTTTCCGCTTCCGTCTGGCACGGCTCATTGCTTACGCACATTATAGCACAATACGTATGTGGGGCAAATTATTTTCAGAAAATATTTTATTAAATTTTTCAATATTTTACGGGCTGCTTTTGCTGATAACGCAAACTGAGCCTTGTTGAAATACTCTGTATGTATTTCAACAAGACTCATTTTCTTCTTTCATTTTATCTGTTTTTTACAACTTTTGATAAGCCTGTGCCTACAACTATAAATACAATAAGGTTGACAACGGATTTTAACAGCAGTCCCGGTGCTGATGCCAGTCCTAATGCCCAGCTTCCGTACAGGATTCCGCCGAAAAATACATATCCTGCTGTCATAAACAGCAGTGTCACAACTGCTCCCACAAGAACGCGTACCGATATAACCGGCTTTCTTGAAACCTTATTCTGAAAAATATAGCAGGCAATGAGCGGCATTATTGTCTTTATCAGAAGTGTCGGTACTGCCCACACCGGATATCCTGTCAGAATATCTGCCATTGCCGAGCCGATACCGCCTGCAAGTGCTCCAACCACCGGTCCGAATAAATAAGCGGTTATTAAGATCACACTGTCGCCAAGATGTGCATATCCCAGTGGAATCGGTATCTGAATCAGCATGGTTGCGATACAGGTCAGTGCCATACACACCGCCGTCATACAAAAATCCGTCATACTCAGATGGATACTTTCTCTTTTTACTGCATTTGTACTACTACTCATATTATTGTCCATTCCTTTCCGCAATTCATTTACACAATAGAATAACGGGCATTGGTCTTTTCGTAAATACTCATTTCAGCTTTATCTTTTATAGCCAGATAGTCGCGGCTTTATGGTCAGTTTTATATCAGCGTACTGTTTCTTTTTGCAAACACGATGCCCGACGAAAAATGCGTTTTTAACCGATGTGTAATTTTGCGCTCTTTCGCCACTTCACCTATTGAACGATTTTCCATCCTGGTTCATACTGTCTGTGCCACACGGCTTTTTCTCTTTAACAATATAAATGCAGTCACACAAATTGCCACGGATACCAGTGACCCCGCCGGTGCCGCAAGTCCCATTGGATACAGCGTATCGGTAAAATATTTCGATGCCAGATACGAACCCGGAACACGCACAAATGTAATCGAAATTATATTGTGCAGAAATCCAATATAGGACTTTCCACATGCCGCAAAATAGCCGCTGAAGCTGAAATGGATTCCCGCAAAGATGCAATCCCAGATATAGGAACGGATATAGGCACTTCCCATGGTAACTACGGTCGTATCCGATGTAAAAATACCAACTACATTTTCCGCGATAAACTGTATAAGCACGGCAACAATCACGCCATATATTGTCGTAATAACCGTTGCATAACGCAGGGTATCCGTTGCACGCTTTTCTTTTCCCGCACCGAGATTCTGTGCGGAAAGCGCAGATACTGTCGCAAGCATTGATGACGGAACAATAAATAAAGCACTGATTACTTTTTCAACAACGCCGACTGCCGCCGCATCGGATACACCTCTGGAATTGGCAATCACCGTAATAATCATAAATGCAACCTGTATAAAACCGTCCTGCAGTGCCACCGGAATTCCAATTTTTAATACCTGCCCGATAACTGCTCTTTCAATTTTAAAGTCACTTTTCTTTAAAGAAATGCCTGTTTTTCTTCTGCGGATTACCCATAATGCCACCAGTACACTAAACGTCTGCGCGCAGACCGTTCCAAGTGCTGCGCCTGCCGCACCCATATGAAATGCACCCATAAACAGGTAATCCAATGCAATATTCATCACACAGGCAATTCCAATAAAATACATCGGGCTTTTGGAATCGCCCAATCCCCTGAAAATCGAACTGATAATATTATAAGCGGTAATAAACGGAATCCCGATAAAACAGATTAAAAGATATATGCTTGTTCCCGCCACTGCTTCCTGCGGTGTTGCTATCAGAACCACTATCGGCTTTACCAGTACAACCAGTATGACGGTAAATGCAACGGCAATTCCCATAAAAAGCGTAATGGTATTGCCGATGATTTTTTCTGCCTGCTCCATGCATTTTGCGCCCACGCTGTGCCCGATTGTAACCGTTGTGCCCATTGCCAGCCCCACAATAATGACCGTCATCATGTGCATGATCTGACTGCCGTTTGATACGGCTGTAATCGTATCCACTCCGTAAAACTGCCCTGTTATAAACAAATCCGCCATACCGTATAATGTCTGTAAAAAATAAGACAATAAGTACGGCAGTGAAAAATATACAATGCGTTTGAAAACACTGCCCGTTGTTAAATCCTGTTCCATATCCTATGTTTCCTCATTTCCATATCATTTTTGCACTTTTTGTATTTTACATTTATTGCTTACACAGTATAAACTCTATAACGATTGTAGAGTCAAGGCAATTTTTTTTATTTTGCATTATTGGTTTGGAACAAATATATTATGTAATTACTGGTTTTACGCCTCACAAACCAGCTTTTTTACTGCCTGCATTGCCTCATTGACCGGCGGAAGTGCCAGCACAATTAATGTAATTGCTGCTTCCAGCCCGATATAAGCACCGTTGTATGCCAGCGAATATAAGATGGCACTGTTAAAAAAATCCGGTGTATACACGGCAAAGAATATCCATCCGGATAAAAATGAGAAAAAGTACCGTCCTAAAATACCGGCAATATATCCCTTTATCAGACCCTTTTTCTTATTGGAAAATAATCCGGCAAGTCCTAATGCGCCAAATGCAAAAACATAGTCCATTAACATCTGCCAGATACTGATAATGTACGGATTAATCAGTAACTGCAAAATGCCGTATGCCACTGCCGTTGTAATACCAGTTCTGACACCGAACCAATAGCCTGTCAGCACGATAAACAGCATACTAAACAATGTCACCGAACCACCCATTGGCATATCAATAATTTTAAACATGGACGTAACAACTGCAAGTGCCATTGCCATGGCGCAGAATGTAATCTGCTTTGCATCCATTTTTTTATTTTTGTCCCGAAACATACAGCCTGCCGCAAATACGACCAGCATCACTGCCGCCAGTGCCACATATCCCGCCACGGTCAGGTTATACGTCACATCCGAATCTTCAACGATTTTTGTTACAAAAAAATTCATTTCTTTCTCCTATTCTGTCCAGAGTATTTTTGTACTGCAACTGATATTCTATGCTTGTGCAATACGTACATTTTTTCCTTCAAACGCAAATCCATAATGTTTTATTCTTTCCTTTGAAATGCCCCTTGCAATAAGCTCTGCATCATATCTTCCAAACCCGCTTTCCCGGTTTGAACGGATTTCATAGCTTTCTGACTGCTCAGCCATAAGTCCCAGAACGAAACCGTGATAATATCTTTCCGGCTCACTTTCACCTGTTTTTCCCCCAACATCAAAAAAACTGAATATTTCTGATGCAACTTTATTCATATAATAATTTACCGCTTCAATATCTCCTCTGTACTCTATGGCATCCGGTTTTAAATAGCCGCTTGCCAGCAAAAGGCTCCAGATTGCACTCTCATCGGTGTCGAGCTGCCCAAATACCATCTGTTCATCATTTTATGCTGATGTAATTATCCTATTTAATTTCCTATAAAGTAAAAAAACAGGATAAATCAAACCGAATTACATCGAATCTGATTTACCCTGTAAACTCCACGTTAAGCGGTTTTATTAGATTTTAATTCCTGACAAATTGTTTTTAATTAGAACTTACCGTTGTCCGCAGCTTCCTGGATAGCAACTGCAACTGCAACTGTAGCACCAACCATTGGGTTATTACCCATACCGATAAGACCCATCATTTCTACGTGAGCAGGAACTGATGAAGAACCAGCGAACTGTGCATCTGAGTGCATACGTCCCATAGTATCTGTCATACCGTAAGAAGCAGGACCGGCTGCCATATTATCCGGATGAAGTGTACGTCCTGTACCACCGCCTGAAGCAACTGAGAAATACTTCTTGCCAGCTTCTAATCTTTCCTTCTTATATGTACCTGCAACCGGATGCTGGAATCTTGTAGGGTTTGTTGAGTTACCTGTGATAGAGATATCAACATTTTCCTTCCACATGATTGCAACACCTTCTGTTACATCGTTTGCACCGTAGCAGTTTACCTTAGAACGGAGTCCGTCAGAGTAAGCTGTTCTGGAAATCTCCTTAACTTCGCCTGTCTTGTAATCCATTTCTGTTTCAACAAATGTAAATCCGTTGATTCTTGAGATAATCTTTGCAGCGTCCTTACCAAGACCGTTTAAGATAACTCTTAAAGGCTTTTTACGAACCTTGTTTGCCTTTTCTGCGATACCGATAGCACCTTCGGCAGCGGCAAATGATTCATGACCTGCTAAGAATGCGAAACATTCTGTATCTTCTTCAAGAAGCATCTTACCTAAATTACCATGTCCTAAACCAACCTTACGCTGGTCAGCTACAGAACCCGGAATACAGAATGCCTGAAGACCTTCACCTAAAGCAGCAGCTGCTTCAGAAGCCTTTCTTGCGCCCTTCTTGATTGCGATTGCTGCACCTACTGTGTATGCCCAGCATGCATTTTCAAAACAAATCGGCTGAATGCCCTTTACCATATTGTATACATCTAAGCCTGCATCCTTAGTAATCTTTTCTGCTTCTTCAATAGAAGAAATGCCATAGCTGTTCAATACGGAGTTAATCTTATCTACTCTTCTTTCATATGATTCAAATAAAGCCATTGTCGTATCTCCTCCTTACTTTACTTCTTCGTCTGTTCTTGGGTCAATAATCTTTACAGCGTCAGCAACTCTGCCGTACTGTCCACTTGCTTTTTCATAAGCTGTGTTCGGATCATCACCCTTCTTGATGAAATCTGTCATCTTTCCAAGACTTACGAACTTGTAACCAATAATCTGGTTATCCTTGTCAAGAGCGATACCTGTTACATAACCTTCTGCCATCTCAAGATAACGAGGTCCCTTCTTTAATGTACCGTACATTGTACCAACCTGAGAACGAAGTCCCTTACCTAAATCTTCAAGACCTGCACCAACTGCAAGACCGTCTTCAGAGAATGCACTCTGAGTTCTTCCGTATACGATCTGTAAGAAAAGTTCTCTCATTGCTGTATTGATTGCATCACATACAAGGTCAGTATTTAAAGCTTCCATTACTGTGAGGCCCGGAAGAATTTCAGCTGCCATAGCTGCTGAATGTGTCATACCTGAACATCCGATTGTTTCAACGAGTGCTTCCTGAATGATACCTTCCTTTACATTCAGAGTGAGCTTACATGCACCCTGCTGTGGTGCACACCAGCCTACACCGTGTGTAAAGCCTGAAATATCCTTAACTTCCTTGTTCTGTACCCATTTTCCTTCTGTAGGAACCGGGGCTGCGCCATGATGAACGCCCTGTGCTACTGGACACATATTTTCTACTTCTTGTGTATAAATCATTTTCATACTCCTTTCGTAACTTAAAGCAAATATACAGTACTTACTTTATTCGTACTTTGCTTATTTTCTCACAATCTCTGTAATTAGTCAATGTGCTTTATTGATTTTTTTCGACGATTTCCGTCTTATTCTTATAAATGCTTCCCGCCGGTACAAAGCCACGCACACTCGAAAGCGGGTAAATGTTGCTGTTTCTGCCAACAATCGTACCCGGATTTAATACGCTTCCACAGCCGACTTCTACACCATCTCCTAAAAATGCACCGATTTTTTTGATTCCGGTATCGATTGGCATATCCGGTGCCTTTATTGTAATCAGCTTTTTATCGGACTTGACATTGGATGTAATCGAACCGGCGCCCATGTGTGCCTTATATCCCAAAATGGAATCGCCCACATAGTTATAATGCGGCACCTGTACTTTATTAAATAAAATCACATTTTTTAATTCTGTCGAATTACCGACAACAGCACCCTCCCCGACAATTGCCTTGCCGCGGATAAATGCGCAGTGACGTACCTCCGCCTCTTTGCCGATAATACACGGACCGTTAATATACGCTGTCGGATAAACAGTTGCGCTCTTTGCAACCCAGACATCTTCTGCCCGCTGTTCGTATTCATCCTCCGGCAGGGTCTTTCCCAGTTCTTTGATAAAATCACCGATTTTTGCAAGCACTTCCCACGGATAAGTACAATCCTTAAAAATGTCTGCGGCAATTGTTTCGTTTAAGTCATAAAGTGCAGAAATTGTAATCTGTTCGTTCATGAAATTTTCCGCCTTTCTTTTTTATTCCACTGTTACGGATTTTGCAAGGTTTCTTGGCTTATCAACGTCATTGCCTTTTAATACAGAGGTATAATAAGCAATCAGCTGTAACGGCGCTGCTGCTGCCATTGGCATCAGCTGTTCATCAGTCTGTGGAAGACGGATAATATAATCTGCCACATCATCGTCCACTTCGATACTGCCGTCACAAATCAGCACAACCATTGCACCACGTGCCTTAACTTCTTTAATATTGCTGACCGTTTTTTCAATCAGTTTTTTCTGTGTAGCCACTGCAATGACCGGCATTCCCTCTGTAATCAGCGAAATTGTCCCGTGTTTTAACTCACCTGCCGCATAGGATTCGGAATGAATATATGAAATCTCTTTTAATTTTAAAGAACCCTCCATGCTCAGTGCATAGTCCAGTCCGCGTCCGATATATAAAAGACTTTCTGCATTCATCAGTTTTGATGCAACAAATGAACAGGTATCCTTTAACTCAAGTGTTTCCCTGATAATATCCGGCATCTGACCGAGCTGTCTGGTCAGTTCCATGCATTTTTCCTTATCAATTGTACCATTGGCATATGCCAGTTCAAATGCCAGAAGATACATCACTGAAATCTGTACCATATACGCCTTTGTTGATGCAACTGAAATTTCCGGACCTGCATGGGTGTATACAACCATATCTGCCTCTCTTGCAATGGAAGAACCCACGACATTAACAACTGCCATTGTTGCCGCACCAACCTCTTTTGCAAGGCGCAGTACTGCAAGTGTATCTGCTGTTTCACCGGACTGTGATATTACAATCAGTAAATCCTCTTTTGTAATCAGCGGGTCACGATAACGGAATTCTGATGCAATGTCAACAACAACCGGTTTTCTGGCAAGCTTTTCAATCACATACTTTCCGACCATGCCTGCGTGCATTGCCGTACCACAGCCGACAATAAAAATCTGACGGTATTCTTTTAACTTTTGCATATCAACGCCGTCCTGTGACAAGTCCGGCATACCGTTTATAATACGGGGGCTGACCGTATCTCTGACTGCCGCCGGCTGTTCATGGATTTCCTTGAGCATAAAATGTTCATATCCGCCCTTTTCAGCCGCATCGACATCCCAGTCTGCCGTATTAATTTCTTTATGCACCGGTTCTTTGTGCATATCATAAATTGAAATGCTGTCTTTTTTTACTACAGCAATTTCATTTGTTTCCAAAAGATAATAGTCCCTTGTATACTTGATAATTGCCGGTACATCAGATGCAAGAAAATTCTCATTTTCGCCGACACCGACAATTAACGGACTCTCTTTACGCACGGCAAATACCGTATCCGGATAATCACGGAACATAATGCCGAGTGCATAAGAGCCTTTAATTTCGGCAAGCACCTTAATAATGGTGTCAACCGGGTCATCAACATAATAGTAATCTAACAGCTTTGCTACGGTTTCCGTATCCGTTTCACTCACAAAGCTGTAGCCTTCTTCAATCAGAAAGTCCTTAATCTGCTTGTAATTTTCAATAATACCGTTATGTACAATTGAAACACGCTTATTACCATGCGGATGGGAATTAATATCAGACGGTTCTCCGTGGGTTGCCCAGCGGGTATGTCCGATGCCGCAATGTCCCTGCGGCTTTCCGTCAACAGCCATTTTATCTACCAAATTGGCAAGACGGCCTTTGCATTTTTCAACCTTAATCGTACCTTTTTCAAACACGGCAATTCCTGCCGAGTCATAACCTCTATATTCCAGCTTGGACAGTGCATCTACCAATACGTCCGCACAATCCCTGTCACCTACATAGCCAACAATTCCACACATTGTTTCCAGTCCTTTCTGTTACTTATAATTTTTCGCAGACTCATCAAACATCATGATCAGCTGTCTTTGATTGTTGAGTCCCATTACTGCCTGTGTTCTTCTTCCTACAAAGCCTTCGAGTTTATCCATATATTCCTGTGAGGTGATACTGCCCTCTGCGACATAGGTGAGTCCCTTTTCCCAGCTTGCCGTCAGCTCCGGATTTAAAAGCTGCTTCATGGAACATTCCACCACATCGTAAATAATTTCGCCAAGTAATGTTGGTGTGATAACCTGTGTCTTTTTGTTCGTAGAAATATATTTTATGGTATTTAATTTTTTTAAAATTTCTGCTCTTGTAGCACTGGTTCCGATACCGCTTCCCTTAATCTGCGCACGCAGTTCCTCGTCCTCAATCAACTGTCCTGCATTTTCCATTGCAAGAATCATAGAACCGGAATTATATCGTTTCGGCGGCGAGGTTTCACCCTCTTTGATTTCAAAGCCATTAAAATCTATCATATCGCCTTTTTTATATTTTTTCAATGCCTCTAAGACTTCCCGGGTACATTTTCCATCTTCATCCTCTTTAGACGACTTTGAAAATGAGGTCTTTGCAATCTTTAAAAAAGCCCTCATCTGTCCAGCACTTTAAAGGTTGCATAAAATGCTTCCTCTTTGCATTTGGAAGTAATGCTTACTCTACTGTACTGCGCCGCCGGATAAAATATACTTAAAAAACGGCGTACAATCAATTCATATGTACGCACTGCCGTCTGTGACAGACGGTTTTAAATTAGAAAGCCCCTGCCCGGTCGGGATAATGGCATAGTGGTCGGTAATTTTCTTATCATCACAGTATCGCGTTTTTGCAATATTTTTATGCAGCTGCTTTTCTAAAACTTCTCCTGCAAATTCCGCGGCAGGCTGATAATTTTTCAAACCGCCGATATTTTTATAAATCTCTTTACAGACTGCCGTTGAAAGCACTCTGGCATCGGTTCTCGGATACGTTACCAGCTTCTTTTCATACAGCTCCTGAATAATATTCAACGTTTCGTCAGGACTGATTTTAAACTGCTTCGCACATTCATTCTGAATTTCGGCAAGATTAAATAACAGTGGCGGATTTTTCGTTTCTTTTTTCCGCTCTATTTTTTCAATGACTGCCTGTGCCGGAAGCGGGTCTGACAAAAATGTAACAAGCTCCTGTGCTTTTTCTTTATCAACAAATCCATTATCCTTATATAAATACGGCGTATTGTAATATTTACTCTGCCCGCAGACACGCCATTCTGCATCAAAATTCGCTGTTTTACCGATAACTTTAAAAAACGGTGTCTTTACAAATGCGCGGATTTCCCGCTCACGGCGCACTACCATACCCAACACACAAGTCATTACACGTCCGACCGATACCACGGCGCGGTCCATCTTTAGATAGTTGGAAATGTTTCTGCCATATTTTAACGTCAGTACCCTTGAAAAATTAATCCCCATGAGATAATCTTCCTTTGCCCGCAGATAAGCGGCTTCACAGAGATTATCATATTCTGACAGATCTTTTGCCGTTTCGATTCCTTTTAAAATTTCTTCTTCTGTCTGGGAATCAATCCAGACACGTTTTTCCTCTTTATCCTTAACACCTGCCATACGTTCAACAAGACGATATATGTACTCTCCTTCCCGTCCTGAGTCGGTGCATACATATATCGTCTTGACGTCTTCACGGGTCAGCAGACCCTTTACAATCTGAAACTGCTTTTCCACCGCAGGAATTACTTCGTATTTGAATTCCTTCGGCAAAAACGGCAGTGTGTCAAAACTCCAGCGTTTTAAACGTTCATCATACTTATCAGGATAGCTCATTGTCACAAGATGTCCGACACACCATGTCACAATATACTGTTCTGATTCCAAAAAGCCGTCCCTTCTTTTAAAGTCCGCATGCAGGGCTTTGGCAAACTCCTGCGCAACGCTCGGCTTTTCCGCTATAAATACTGAATTTTTCCACATTTATTCTCCATTCATTGTTGCATTTCCCGACCGGTCAATCGTTTCTGTATATGCCGGAATAAAATGTTTGCAGAAATAATCTGCTTCGGGAAGCTGCATTTTTACCAATTCGTTTTGAATTGTACGCTCTGCATCGCAAAAATCGGTATTGCCCATTTTTCGTTCCTCAATACATTTTAACCATGCAGATAATTTATCCGCCGCCTTGACAAAACGGTAATCTTCCTCGCTCCATGAGGACTCTAAAAGCGGTTCTTCATAACGGCTTCTAAGTTCTTCCGGTATGGCAGTCAAAAGCTCGCGTCCCGCAATATCCTCGACTTCGCCGTATGCCCTGCGGATCTGCTCACTGTAATACTTGACCGGTGTCGGCATATCACCCGTGATAATCTCCGTTACATCATGATACATTGCAAGCACCGCCAGATGTTCGGCATTCACACTGCCATGAAACACTTCATTATTAATAATGCCCAATGCATGTGCAATAAATGCCGTTTCCAGACTGTGCTCGCTTAAATTCTCATTTTTCGTATTGCGCATCAGCCCCCAGCGGTTAATATATTTCATTCTGGAAAGCATCGCATAAAAATATCCGCTGTTCATCTGATACTCCATTCTCACAATATTCTGATATTCCGTTTTCACATCACGGTTCCGCCGTGATGTCATTTCAGCCCTTATTTAATCATTACATAACTTTATTCTTACCGCTCTTTTTACCTTCATACAGCTTCATATCCGCGTTGTTAATAATCTCGTCCAAAGACATATCCTTGGAGAACGCCGCCATACCGATTGTTACGGAAACGCTTAATCTGTTACGGTCATATAAAAACTGTGCCTCGTAAATCTTCATGCGGATATACTCTAAGAGCATATAAAAGTCTTCTTTATTTTCACCGTAATACAGAATCAGGAATTCCTCTCCGCCCCATCTTCCGGCAACAATCTGTCCTTCGCATTTTCTTACAATACCGTCTACAATACCCGCAAAGCGCTTTAGCACAAAGTCGCCTGCATTGTGTCCGTAGCCGTCATTAATCTTTTTAAAGTCATCAATATCCATAATGGCAACACCAAACGGATTATTTCCTTCTTTTGCTGCTGCATAATTGTGTTCTAAAATGAAACGGATACGGTTTCTGTTATAGAGCCCTGTCAGTTCATCATAATCGGCTTTCTGCCGTAAAAATTCTTCACTCTTATTAATATATACCGCATAGCTGCTTAAATAGTAAAAAATATATATAATGATAAATGCTGTATTGGCAATAAAAACAACATCCTGTAATACCGCATTGTGTGGAATGATATGTCTGCCAAAAAAACTGTCATGATAAGTTCCCAATTTCATCATGACATAAACAATAATTGTTGCAGCCACTAAGAAAATACCCTCTTTTTTCGTAAAACTGCATTTAAAAAAGCGTGTATCATCTTCTGAATTTTCTGTATTGACAGACAGCGCAACCGGCAGCAGCATCGCAATCAATGCCAGATGGAAGCCGTATTCCGGTCCCATAATACAGGCTGAACCTGCCGCACATATCCAGATTTCATAATACGTAATCTTGTAATAGTGTTTATTCATCTGATTATCTAACAGCCGGTATGAAAAGATATATACGACAACCCCCGCAACACAGAAAGCCGCCATGACATAGACCCTCATCACAACAAAGAATACCAGCAACGCCATGTGTAATGCAATCAGCATCTTATTTACAGTATAGTAAATGCTCATAGAATTTTCTGTTTTTTCAAACTGTTCATCCATTGCTTTGTCCACCTTATATAGAAATTGCTTCCATAATTTTTTGCACTGACGTATCGTCCGGCATCATAATAAAATGCCCGACATCGCTAAGTCCCCCACCATTTGCATCAATTGTAGAAAGTCCGGTATTCACACAAATCGCTTCATTGCAGCATAAATTCAAATTCTGCAACGCATCCTTTACCAGTTCATCCGCATAGCCTAACTTTACACTTACCGGTGTCACAAAAATACGGATTCCCGTATAACTTCCCATCGCATTCATGTAAGACGCCACAATAATGTTGGCAAATTCTGAAATGGCTGATGCACTTTCCTCATCTGTGAGCAGTTTCTGCTCTGCTACAGGCTGTTCCAGCAGTACTTCCACAATCTGATGAATGAACTGCATATCCATCAATAAAAGAACCGCACCGTTAAGTGTATTAGCAAAATTCAGATAGATTCCTATCTTTTCAGTCTGCTTTTTATCAATCTGTTCCACAATATGCATATCTGCTTTTGTAATCACCGGGATACCGATTTCCGCCCGCACACCAAGCATTGAACCAATCGTTGTACTAACCATTCCTACGCCGACATTTCCCAGTTCATACAATATATCTTCAACATCCTCATCTAACTGTCCGTTTCGCTGAAATAATTCCATTTGCTTTCCCCCTTATCAATTCCCCTTCATCACTTTAACGATTTTCTCTATAAATTCTTTCTCCTTAAAAGGCTTCGTAATAAAATCTCTTGCTCCCGCTTTCAGTGCATCCTGAATAATCAGTTCCTGGCCGATTGCCGAATTCATGACAATCTTTGCTTCCGGACGGATTTTCATCATCGTCCGCAGCAGTGTCAGATCCGAATTATCCGGCAGTGTAATATCAAGCAATGTCAGCTCCGGTGCCTGCTCCTCAAAAATCTGCAATGCCTCTTTTGCAGTTTTTGCCTCTACAATGTGTTCAAACCCCGCATCCTGCAAAGCTTTTGTTTCTATTCTTCTTGCAAAGCGGGCATCATCTACAATTAAAATCAAATCTTCCATACTCATCTCCTGCTTTCCCCTATTTTTATTTTTTCAATACACGCTCATATTCTTCAATCGGCATCGGTCTATAATATAAAAAACCCTGTGCAATCCTGCAGCCCATTTTTTTCAGCAGGTCTGCCTGTGCTTCGGTTTCCACACCTTCCATAACCATTTCCAGTCCCAGCTGGTCTGCCATCTGCGTTACACTTCTTAATATAATATCTGCCCTTTTGTCATTCTGGCTGACCGGCAGGAATTTAATATCAATTTTTAAAATATCCACACTCAGCTCACGCAGTGCATTCAATGATGAATAACCACTTCCGAAATCATCCATCAGTACTCTGAAATGATTCTTTTGGAGCTGTTCCATCAACTGATTCAGATGAATATTATCAACTGCAAATGCACTCTCCGTAATCTCAAATTCAATCAAATCATGTGGCACGCTGTATCTTTCCACACAGGTCATAATGTCATTTAAAATACGTGGGCTGTAAAGATTGCTGCGGGATAAATTCACTGATACCGGTTTTGCTTCAAGACCTTTATCCAGCCATCTGCGGATCATTTTGCAAACCTGCTCAAGCATGTAAAAATCAACTTCAGAGATAAAGCCGTTGCCTTCAAATATCGGCACAAAATCCACCGGGGAAATCACACCTTTTGTCGGATGAATCCAACGCACAAGTGCCTCTGAACCGACAATTCTGCCTGTAATCATATCAACCTTTGGCTGTAAATAAATATGAAACTGGTCACTGCCGAGTGCATTATTCATCTCCATAATCACATTCTGTTCCGCATATTCTTTTTCAGCAATTTTATCATCAAAAACGGCAATTTTATTCATGTAATTATTCTTTACACGCTGTGCAATTGCCGCACGGTCAACCATCGTTACAACCGGTATTCCTTCCTGCTTATCCTTTTCCGTAATAATATAGATGCCAAAGGACATGACCATTTCAAAATTAATCGGATAATGGTTCATTGAAGTCTGGATACTGTCAATCACACGGTAAATGCTCTCCATGTCACTGGACATACAAACCGCAAAAATATCTGAAGTCAGATGACAATATGTATACAATTCTTCCGAATCCATGCACTCCTGTAATTTCACACCCAGAAAACGGAGAACATTATCCCCCTCCCTTGTCCCATAAAACTCATTGAGCAGGCGGAACTTCCGGATATCCATCCGCACAATGGCATATTCACGCTCCGGATGATTCTTTAACAATTCCCATGTCTGCATGGAAAAGGTATTGATATTCGGAAGCTGTGTCAGGGAATCCACTGTTACCAGCGATTTCAGTTCATGCACGGCCTCCAGCTCTTTTTCGGCATTGGTAAATACCAGCACAATCCTGTCTTTTTCCCCGTCCGCATCAATATAATACAGCACTGAAATCCGAAACCACTCATAAATATGCGGTACAACATACAGACGGATATTAGCATCCCGCTGAACACTGTGTGTCACCCCTGAAAAATCAATCATCTGCTGGTACAGCGGCAAATCCCGTTTAAATACAGTTTTATAAAAGGCATGTTCAAAATCCGTATCCAAAGACTTTCTATCAAAATCAACAAAATGACCATCTTCCGGATAAATTTCCAGCTGTCCTGTCTTATAAGAATATTCTGCAATAAATGTATGTGTATGTTCCAGTAATAATTCTTCCCGTGTCATTGAGTGATCTAATAATTTTTCCTTTAATTCTTCATTACCATCCATATTTTTATCCCTTGACCTCATAACCGTTCAACAAATTATATGAATTTAGTTTACCATTCTGCCGTACTAATGTCAACTAAAGTGCAGGATTTCAAAATAATATACATAACAAAAAAAGACTGTGCTTCGACGATTTTGAAACATCAAAGCAACAGTCTTTTTCTGTGCCATATATTATACTTTTTATTGCATATTACTGCTTAGAAGTAATATATCCCTTTGCCTTTAATAATTCTGCAATTAATACAGCACCACCTGCTGCACCTCTTAATGTATTGTGTGAAAGACCGATGAACTTATAGTCAAACACAGAATCTTCTCTTAAACGACCCAAAGAAACGCCCATACCGTTTTCATAGTTAACATCTAACTGTACCTGTGGTCTGTCATCTTCTTCTAAATACTGGATAAACTGCTTTGGTGCACTTGGAAGGTCTAATTCCTGTGGTTCGCCACGGAAGCTTCTCCACTTTTCAATAATCTGCTCCTTTGTCGGCTTCTTTTCAAAGTTCACAAATACAGCAGCTGTATGTCCGTCTAATACAGGAACACGTACACACTGGCAAGTAATAACAGTATCTGTAGCCGGAACAATCTTTCCGTCTTCTACTTTACCCCAGAGTCTTAATGGTTCTTTTTCACTCTTTTCTTCTTCGCCGCCGATGTAAGGAATGATGTTTCCTACCATTTCAGGCCACTGTTCAAAAGTCTTTCCTGCGCCTGAAATTGCCTGATAAGTTGTTGCAACAACCAGCTTTGGTCCGAATTCTTTTAAAGCAGTTAAAGCCGGTGTATAGCTCTGAATTGAGCAGTTTGGCTTTACACAGATAAAACCTCTTGTTGTGCCAAGACGCTTCTTCTGTGCCTCAATAACCTCTAAGTGTTCCGGGTTGATTTCCGGTACCACCATTGGTACGTCCGGTGTCCAGCGGTGTGCACTGTTGTTAGATACAACCGGCACTTCTGCCTTTGCATATTTTTCTTCTAATACCTTGATTTCATCCTTTGGCATGTTTACTGCACAGAATACGAAATCTACCTTTGATACGATTTCATCGAAATCCTTATCCATATCATAAACAGTCATCTTCTTAACGAATTCAGGCATCGGTGCTGTCATCTTCCATCGTCCGTCTACAGCTTCTTCGTAAAGCTTTCCTGCGGAACGGCCGCTCGCTGCAACCAATACAACCTCAAACCAAGGATGATTTTCAAGCAGTGTAATAAATCTCTGTCCTACCATACCTGTACCGCCAAGGATACCAACTCTTAACTTCTCACTCATGTTCTTTCTCCCTTTTCTTTTTTCAAGAACAAATTTCCGCTTTTGTCTTTGTACGGCGGACATTTGTCTTTTTGTTCTGAAAGGATATTATCACAGTAACTTACAGAATGCAACACTTTTTTGCAAAATTACTTTATTTTGTTATTAAACATCAATAATATAACGTTCATATCCGTTAATAATCGTTGTTTCGTTGTACTGCTGTTCCCGCACGAAGTTTGCCTGATAATTCTTATGTATGTGACCGTGAATAAAATAAGCCGGGTGATACGTGTCAAGCAGTTCGTTAAATACCGTAAATCCCTGATGTACACTGTCAAAGCCGTCATTAATGCCCGCAGCAGGCGAATGGGTCAGCAAAATATCAAAGCCTTTTTTACATTTTAACTGGAGCCACATACGGCTGACACGATGCTGCATCTGTCGTTGTGTATACTGGTTGATACCTTTTTTATAACGGATTGAACCGCCAAGTCCCATAATCCGCAGCCCCTTATACGTATAAATCTTATCCTCAATGCAGATACAGCCCTCCGGCGGTGTCTGTTCATAGCAGTCATCATGATTTCCTCTGACGTAAAGCACCGGTGACTGCGTAAAGGATGCCAGAAAAGACAGATACTGCGGATTTAAATCACCGCAGGACAGGATTAAATCAACGCCTTCTAATTTACTTTTGTCAAAATAATCCCATAAGTATTTTGACTCCACATCTGCTAATATCAGTATCTTCATATTTTCTCATTGTGGCAGCTTCTTTTTGCCGCCTTCCTACTTTCTACATTTATAATCCGTGGTGAATAATGCCCTGTGCCTTTACAATCGGCTCACAGCCTTCTTCAAGTTCCTCCAGTTCCGGTATTTTACCAATCACATTATCCAGCAGCCAGTCCATGGTAATAATCTGTTCCGGTGTCAGATCCCTGCCCTTCTGATTACGTACCTTACCTTTCTGATCTTTTAATTCGTCCGCAAAAGGTTCAAATAAATCTTTTGAAATCATCTCTTTAAAGGTTGTAACCATCCGCTGTGTTTCTACCGGAAGCTTCGTTGACATAATCAGGTCAACCACATCTGCAGACAGTCCCCACCAGTAATTAAGCGCTTTTACATTATCTGCATCCTGTTCCCTGTTCCATGAGCCGCTTAAAATACTCTGAATCATTTTTTCATAAAATGCACCCCAGTGCCACATCGGCATCGCGATATGCTGGGTTGTTTCATCATCTATGCTGTACAATCCAAACCTGCGTGCCGTACTGGTCGGCGTAATCATATCCTGATCCGATACATAACGGATACCCTCTCTTTTAAAAGCTTCCGCCGGATTGCTATTCTTTACAGAGGACCATTCAAGATAAATCTTTGCCCGTGGATTAACAAATTTTGCCCCCAGCGCAAAAGCATTGATATTTGCCGTCACACCGTACACAGGATACCCTGCTACATAACCGATTTTATCATTATCAGTCAACGCACCTGCAATGAGTCCCGTCAAAAACTTTGCTTCATACATTCTCGCATAGTAGGTACGGATATATTTGTGTGACGTGTTCAGCGAACAGTTCAATATCTTGACCTCCGGATGCGCAATCGCTTCTTTTAAAGAGGCCATAATCATGGACGGTGATGTCACAAAAACTAAATCTGCCTTATTTTTAACCATCATTTCAAATGGCAGCCACATCATCTTTATCCGGTTTGACATTCGTAATGCTTAATGTTTCAATCTGATCGCCAAATGTATCGTCAATATACTGCCGGCCAAGCTCATGCGTATAACACCAGTCCGAATCCTGCGGTGTATTTTCGTAAATGAAACCGACCTTTAGCTTTCTGTTTCCATTTCCCGGTTTTGGCAGCAGATAACTTAAAATATTCTTTTTCGGTTCGTTTAAAGTCGGATCCATACGAAGCTCAACGGCATTGTTTTCAGAAAGCAGTTCAAACTCTGCCCACGTCTTTGCCACATTTTTTGCCATTTCCGACGGCAGCATATCCTTTACATGCTCATAACCGTGAATATGGATAAAGCGTAAAAATGCATCGCCCGCCGGATAATCAAACCGTTCGCCTCCTCTGGCATCATATGCGTTTTTAAAAGACAGAAAACAGGATACAAAATCCTTTTTCGCATCTTCATCCATGTTTTCCCCCTTTTTGATGCCGACCAGCTTCATCAGGGTCGGAAAACTGCCGACGTTGCTGAAATAAATGTCATTAAGCTTCGTACATTTATAAAATTCCATAAACTCATAATAAATCTTAACATCCGGGTCTTCCGAATACTTCGGCACTTTTCGGATTACTTCGGCATTGACTGTCACAGCTTTAAAATACTTTAAAACGCTGACTCTTTTATTGCCTTCCAGTACATAAAACTTGTTCATATACTCATAGACCTTAATCGGGTCGCGGATGCCTTCGTTTTTCTGGCTGTCACTTAAGCTCGCCCATTTTGCTGAAAATTCCGTTCCCCAATCCAGAATCGGCATAAAATTATCTGCAAAGGCATTGGTCCGTCCCGCATTACACGTTCCCACAACCAGCCGCAGCGGAATCTGGTCGATTCCCAGACTGACCTCTGCTTCAATGTCTGATTCATCTACAATATTTTCCAATACCGGAAGATATGGATACCTGCCTTTGTTGACACAGGCATGATATGCTCTTTTTCCGATTTTAGATGCACTCATATAATCCTGAACTGACATACTTCCCTCCATTTCTGCCGCAATACGCAGCCTGTATTACGCATTTCTATCTTAAAATTAGCACATTACACCCTAAATGTCCATGTTTATCTGATTTAGAATTTCTGCTGTTTTTTCATTTTTCTTTGCAAAATGCAAGCACGGAAACATAGACGGCTTCTTCCGATAAGTGCAGTTTTGCAAGCATTTCCTTATCCTTTGTGGTCTGTCTGCCTACGCAGTATCTTCTGACAATGCCGTTTAATGTTTTAAACAGGTGCATATAATCTTCAAATGCGCAGCTTCTGTCTAAAATGCTGCCGCCGGTTGTGGCAAGCTCCCGTTCCGCAGTTGCAATTATCTGCATACAAATCCGCAAATCGCCCGTAATGTCCGACGCTTCCATTAAAACATCCGGTCGTTTCGTATACATTTCCATAAAATACTGCTTTGCACCCACAATATCTTTTTCCGCAAAATAATCCGCAAGCCGGTGTTTCATTTCTTTTGTTTCTGCCTTTTCGCCAATCATACCCACCATACACTCATATGCGCGCAGCTTGTGTTTTGTCACCCACACATAAAGCAGAAATTCCGAAACAAACCCAAATACCCGCTTGTGATAGCTGTCATAGGAATCGATGTTAATCCGTTTTCGCACCTCGGCAAAAATGTCAAACAGCCATGCACAGTATGCATCAAAGAGCGGCTTTTTCATCACGCAGATGTTGCCAAAATACGTGTGGTTTTCATGGACAAGCTTTTCAAACAGCGGATAATCCTCCGGATATTTTTCACGGATAACTTCACCTGTCACGTCCAAATCCCGCACATTGTGATTGTCGGAAAATCCGTAATGATATGAAAAATCCAGTGTCAGCAGGCGGCTGGTCAGACAATCATATTCGGAAAGCAGTTTTTCAATCTCCTCTTTACGGAACATCACACCTTTTTCATTCAACAGATACCGTCTGTAATGGCAGACACCGACAATATCCGATTCGGTATCATTTTTCCATATCCAGTATACCCCGGTCAATTCGCTGTAATAACAATTTAACGCGGAAATATTTTCCCCGGTGTTATCCCTCACATAGCCGAGCGGTTCTTTTCCTTCTGCGCCGACCTGTAACGGAACATACATCGGGTCGTTTGGCACATCGAATTTTTTGTGGGTCATTGTATATATTTTTACTGACATTTGTATACTCCTTTTAGTCGTTATTGCGGCTGCCGCATTTCGGGCAGATATTGCCGCCCTCATAGACATAACCGCAGCGGTAACAGCATTTTACCGGATGCTTTTCTTCGGCAAGGTATTCCACGCTGCGGGACTCCGGCTTTTCCTGCAAATACTGGATAAAGCGGTTTAATTTGGTAAGAAAATGTTCCATTTTTTCTTTGTCTGCCTTGTAGTTTCCGGTAATTTTCATTTCTCCGTTATTCATGGTACGGATATAAATGCCTTTGTGGAACAGTCCGCTTTCTGCGTAAAATTCCTTGATATTACGCACCTTTACCGTTCCCGCCATCATACTGCCGTTGTAGTAGACATGATCCGGTGTCAGCACAAAGCCTTTTTTACCGTTTTCACCTTTTGTTGAATCAAATATCAGAAGCGGATACTCAAATGCTTCGCCGCCCGCATAGGTATTGAGTGCATTATTCGCAATAATGGCATCGGTATCTTCACAGGCTTCATTGCTCATGCGGCGGATATCATACGGATAAAAGCCTTCCATGGTCTGCTCCGAAATACCTGTATCGCGAATCATTTTATTGACAAGACTTCTGCATTCATCCTTTTTCATGGCTTCAAGCCGCTTGCGGATTCTGCCTAACATATCCGTCTTTAGCTCCGGCAGAAAATCTCCTGTCGCAATTCTTTGATAGGCTTCTTTCCCCTCGTCAAAGGACATCTCAAAAATGTCCGGACAGATTTGTTCGATTGCTTTCCTGTCAATATCTTTTACGCGGTCTTTTAGCTGGTCAATGATGATTTGTTTATTCTTTTCTTCATATTCCATAGGACGGATTGCTTCTGCCAGTGACAACAGCTTTTTTCTATCCCCCGGGCGGATTTTCTGCTGGTTGACAAATGCTTTCAACGCGCTCTGCTCTGCCATATCACGCTTTTCCTCAAGCTGCTTCATATATTTTGTATTATCAATATCGTTATATTCCTCAAATTTTTGACGAAACTGCTGATAGACTTTCTTTTGATACTGCTGTGGAAAATGCTCTGCCAACACCTGCAGTTCTTTCTCACCGCGCTTCTGCATCCAGTCTTTGACATTTTCTGCCACACTATCTTTGACCGACTGCGGACAGTCTTTTTCAAGAATCGTATGATAGGTCTTTTTTAATTCCGCATAGCTTTTGTTTTTTGCTGCCAGTGCGATAGACAACACTTCCTTCTGGGAAGCCGCAATTTCTTCTTCGGAAGTTCTGCGTGACTGCGGTGCGTCTGCCCCGCCGGTCTGCAGCTGTACATGTGTACCCTGCTTTTGTGTCCGGGTGTCGGCTGTAGACGGTGCAGCTTTGTCCTGTGATGTCACGTAATCGTCTGCTGCTCTGTCCGGTCGGTTCGTTCCGTCTTGCGGCGCAGTCTGACTGTCCGTAAATGTCCTGTCTTTGACCTGTCCGCCATCCCACTGTTCCTGCAGATTCTGCGTACTGTATCTTGCTGACGGTTCTTTCTCATCAGACCGTCCCTGCGCAGATTCTGACCGCTCTTTTTCCTTTTGTGCCTTTTCGTTCTTTTGTTTTTCTTTCTGCACTTTTTCCCGGTGCTTCTGCCAGTTTTTCGGCGGAACGTTACGGTCCATGCCTTTATCTGCCGCCGCTTTGTCTACCTGTTCTTCAATTGCTTCCCGCCGGGACTGCGGATAGAATTCCGAATCCAGCATGTCGGCAATATCAAAATTTCTTCTACAGACATTTCAGGCATATTGTTATAAAGTTCTTCCAGACGGTCATCCGCTTCATTTTCAAAATCGGACTGTGGCGCACTGCTCTCATAACGGTTAAACCGGCTGTTGGATATACGCTGTCCGTCTGCGCCGAGCAGTTCCTGATAATCCTCATACGCCGTGTTATCGTCCTCAAAATCCATCATATAAATACTGCCTTCCATCAGCAGTTTGTAGGGCTTTGGCGTATAAAAACGATGACAGTCCATACAGGTATATGCCCTTGCAAGAATAACCCTGCCCTCGTCCGTGTCGATATGAAACTCTTTATTTTTCGGATAAACCACCATGTACATTGGCTTTTTACATTCCGGGCACTGATAGCCCGTGATGTAAAAGTCATTTCCAATTCGCCCTGCCGCCCGCTCTTTGGCGGATAACTTCTTTTTGCTAATACCGGTTTCGTAGGATTTCCAGACAATTTTATGCCACAATCCGAGCTGATACTTTTTCTCCCAGTCGGAAACATCGTGAATCTCCGTATCATCTTGTTCTTCTTCCTCCTCATTTAGATAATCCGGCTTCATGTATTCTAAAATCCGCTCAATCACTTCTTCATAGGTAATGCGTATTCCCTCATGATAGAAACGGCACTGCGTGGCATCTAAGGATGCCTGTACTTCTACTTCCCGCAGGATGTCATTCATCTGTTGTTCTAACTGTCTGTAATCCTTTTCAACGGTTAGCCCTTTAATTTTTCCCCACTTACCAAATATGTAAAGAACTAAATTAATGGTATTTTCAAGCAGGGCATTTCCAAGCATTAACCGTGGTTCTTCTTTAATGGGTTCTTCTATGACATTTCCAAGCACTTTTTTATTATCAAAACTGAAAAACAACGATTTTAATGTACCGGGCAGAATCAGCGTGTTATTATTAATTGCAAATGTTTCATTCCACTCTACATTCTGTTCCATGACTTTTATTGTTTTATGAAAGACTGCCGCAAGTGTGCCTTCCGCTTTTAAAATAATCATATCGCTCTCCATTCACATTTATCTGTTCGCCTATTTACCGTCAGTATACCACAAAGTCTAAAGACAAGTGAATATTTATCTTGAAAATGATTGATTTTTGCGGTATGCTAGGCAACAGAAATTCACAGACTGCTTTCAAAGCAGTTTTGTATCAAAAGGAGATTGTATGACTATGGCTCAGTTACCAAAAGATCCCGTTATGCTGCTTTCATTTACAAATACACAGCTTCGCGACTTTTATCCGAATCTTTCAGAATTCTGCAAAGCCTTTATGGTAGATGAAACGGAAATCGTACAGACTTTAAAAGGAATTGATTACGAATACGATACTACACGCAATCAGTTTATCTGATGTTTGGCGCACGTAAAAAGCGGGTGGCACTGAAATATAACAGTACCACCCGCCTTTTCTTTGCTTTTTATAATCTTATGCTCTTTACTGCTGTTTTATTTTTCTTCGATGGCTTTTCTGCCCTCGGCTCTTGCCGTAAGTTCACCGTTTACAACATCAATCACAATGTCATCACCCGTATTGATGTCACCCTTTAAGATTAACTTTGCCGCCAGTGTTTCTACCGTCTTTTGAACGTAACGCTTTAACGGTCTTGCGCCGTACATCGGGTCAAAGCCGTGTTCTGTAATATAGCTTTCTGCCGCATCTGTCAGACGTACCTGCAATTCCTTGTCTGCCAGACGTCTGTTGACGTCTGCAATCAGCAGATGAATGATATTGCCGATATTGTCTTTTGTGAGCGGCTTGAACAGAATAATCTCGTCCAGACGGTTTAAAAATTCCGGTCTGAAATGTCCGCGCAAATCGTTCATAACGAGTTCTTCTGTTTCCTGCTTAATGCCGCCGTTTTCATCAATACCGTCCAGCAGATAGGTTGAGCCGATATTACTTGTCATAATAATAATTGTATTCTTAAAGTCTACCGTTCTGCCCTGCGAATCGGTGATTCGTCCGTCATCAAGTACCTGTAACAATACATTGAATACATCCGGGTGCGCCTTTTCAATTTCATCAAAAAGAACAACAGAATACGGTTTTCTTCTGACTGCCTCAGTCAGCTGACCGCCTTCATCGTATCCGACATATCCCGGAGGCGCTCCGATTAATCTCGAAACAGAATATTTCTCCATGTACTCTGACATATCAAGACGGACAATATTGCTTTCATCATCAAACAGGCTCTCTGCCAGTGTCTTTGCAAGCTCTGTCTTACCGACACCGGTAGGTCCTAAGAACAGAAATGAACCAATCGGTTTGGTCGGGTCTTTAATGCCTGCCTTTGAACGGATAATTGCCTCTGTTACTTTCGTAACAGCCTCGTCCTGTCCAACAACTCTCTTATGCAGAAGTGTGTCCAGATTCAGGGTCTTTTCCCGTTCAGATTCGCTTAACTTGGCAACCGGGATTCCTGTCCATCTGGAAATAATCTTTGCAATTTCTTCTTCGGTAACACTCTCATGTACCAAATCCAGATTTTTATTCTGTACCTTCTTTTCAGCCTCTTCCAGACGTTTCTGAACCTCCGGCAGTCTGCCGTACTGTAACTGAGCCGCCTTTTCCAAATCGTAATTTCTCTTGGCTTCGTCAATCTCATGGTTGACCTGTTCTAACTCTTCTTTGATCTTGCTAATCTGGTCAACACTGGACTTTTCATTGTCCCACTTTGCCTTCTGCTGTTTAAATTCAGAACGCATTTCCGATAATTCCTTCTGCAAGGCTTCCAGACGTTCCTTACTGAGATTGTCGGTTTCTTTCTTCAATGCAGCTTCTTCAATTTCTAACTGCATGACCTTACGCTGTAATTCATCAAGCTCAGCCGGCATAGAATCCAGTTCGGTCTTAATCATTGCGCAGGCTTCATCGACAAGGTCGATTGCTTTATCCGGCAGGAATCTGTCGGAAATGTAACGGTCTGAAAGGGTTGCCGCAGATACCAGTGCACCGTCTGTAATTTTTACACCGTGATATACTTCATAACGGTCTTTTAAACCACGTAAGATAGAAATGGTATCTTCAACGGTCGGTTCATCAACCATAACCGGCTGGAACCGTCTTTCCAGTGCCGCATCTTTTTCAATGTACTGACGATGTTCATCCAGTGTTGTTGCACCGATACAGTGGAGTTCACCACGCGCAAGCATTGGCTTTAACATATTGCCTGCATCCATAGAGCCTTCTGTCTTACCGGCGCCGACAATCGTATGGATTTCATCAATAAACAGAATAATCTGTCCTTCGCTTTTCTTGACTTCATCGAGTACCGCTTTCAAACGTTCCTCAAATTCGCCACGGTACTTCGCACCGGCTACCAGTGCTCCCATATCCAGTGCAAAGATTTTCTTATCCTTTAAGCCCTCCGGTACATCGCCACGGACAATCCGCTCTGCCAGACCTTCGACAACGGCTGTTTTACCAACACCCGGTTCACCAATCAGCACCGGATTGTTTTTTGTTTTTCTTGAAAGAATCCGGATAACATTACGGATTTCATTATCCCTGCCGATAACCGGGTCTAACTTGCCGGACTTTGCCTTTTCAACTAAATCCTGTCCGTATTTTGCCAATGTGTCATACGTTGCTTCCGGGTTATCACTTGTTACGGACTGATTACCACGGACCGTTGCCAGTACGGAAAGGAACGCATCTCTTGTGATGCCATAAGTCTTAAAGAGCTGCTTAATCTGCTTATTGGGTGATGCAATCATTGCCAGCATCAGATGTTCAACAGATACATACGCATCTCCCATGCGCTTTGCTTCGTCTTCGGCATTGATTAATACTTTGTTTAAGTCATTGCTCACGTAAAGCTGTACGTTGCCGGATACTTTTGTTTTTTGTGAAAGCAGTGTTTCAATATTGGAAATAAATGCTTCTTTATTAATCTGCATTTTTTCAATCAGGTTTGCAATCAGACTATCGTCTATTGTCATTAAGCTGTAAAGAAAATGTTCCTGGTCAATTTCCTGATTGCCATAATCGTAAGCAATCTTTTCACACTGGTTCACCGCTTCAATGGACTTCTGTGTAAACTTGTTAATGTTCATAGTTTCTGCCTCCTTTTTCTCATTCTCTATTGTATACAATCACTTTGAAACCATTCCTGCCAGCCTTTTTCTTCTTCGATTCATGCAGGATTTTTGTTTTTATGATTGCTGTTTTATTGTTCTATTTGTTATGTAACACCCAAGGCTTAATTGTGTTATATCACATGTTATTAGCACTGTCAAGAGGTGAGTGCTAATTTTTTATTTAATTTTTGCAACCCTTGATTTTACTGGGGTTGCGGGCATTTAATTTTTGAAAATCTGTC
>ENA-OQHF01000327-OQHF01000327.1-human-gut-metagenome-genome-assembly--contig:-NODE-327-length-30437-cov-8.493863_pt1 | contig 30437 bp, 23 predicted proteins | sample MGYA00242559_ERZ504709 | MGnify/ENA primary metagenome ERZ504709 (study PRJEB26092, sample SAMD00036203) | human gut metagenome | host: Homo sapiens | study: EMG produced TPA metagenomics assembly of... | reverse complement strand
CATCCGAGGACAGATGACCTAAGATGGCAGTCTGCAAGGGAACAGATACCGCCCCAGAGGATGGCAGCAGTCAGAATCGGTATGCCGACTTTTTAGGAAAGAACGCAGCATTGCCAGATTTCCGTCAAAGAATCCGTCTGAGAACAGGCGGATTTTTTTATCTGCTTTTGCCACGTAAAAAAGGACAATCAGAAGTTCCACGATTCTGGCTGTCAGCGTACCGACAGCGGCACCTCGGATTCCCATTTCCGGGAAGCCAAACCGGCCGAAGATCAGTGTATAGTTAATGCATCCGTTGATGATCAGTGAAAATCACAGAGATGATAAAAGGCATCCGTACCGTCCCCACACTTCTGAGCATGGAGATCAGAGGTTACTGAAAAATGAACAGCACAAAGGTCCCACTTGAGCAGATTAAGATAGACCAGCCCTTCTGCGATAATTGCATCTGATGTGGTAAAAATCCGAAGCAGCTGTTCCGGAAAAATGGTGCAGACACCAAATACCAGCATGGAGATGAGAAGGCAGCATTTCAAGGCAATGCCAGTCAGCTGCCGGATGGGGCGCACTTCTCCTTTGCCCCAATATTGGGACGCGAGGGCAACCAGTGCATTTCCAATGGGAAGGGCAGTCTGCTGTACCATGAAGAAAATCTGATTGACGGTAGCAGCACCGGACAGGGCATTCTGGCTGTAACTGCCAGCATAATATTGTCCAGCATATTGACACTGTAGGCGATCAGGTTCTGCAGCGTAATAGCCGCCAGTAAACCGAATAATGTTTTGTAAAAAGAAGAATCCAGAGTGAAAAAGGATTCATTTTTTTTGTTGCGATAGTATTCATAACAAGTCCTCTCTTTCTCTATCCAAGATACTACAAAACCGTGGGAATAACAAGAAAATGGAGTAATATTACACAAAAATGAGAGGATAAAATTTGTACTTATGACGAAAATAACAATGGACGACAGAATTCGCTTGCATTTGTTGTGAAAAAGCTCTATGATAAATACATAAGAGCTGGAAACGTTTCCAGAAAATAAACGGGAGGATTTCATTATGAAGAGAAAATTAGTAGCAATGACTATGGCATGCACACTGGCAGCTACCGCACTGACTGGATGCGGCGGTTCCTCAGACGGAGGAAGCAGCGCAGCAGACACCAAGACTGACAGTGCAGCAGCTGAGACCACAACTGACAGTGCAGCAGCTGAGACCACAGCATCTGATGCAGAAGGCTCTGTTTATTACCTGAACTTCAAACCGGAGCAGGATCAGCAGTGGCAGGATCTGGCAAAAGCTTACACCGAAGAGACCGGCGTACCGGTAACCGTTGTAACAGCAGCTTCCGGAAACTATGAGACAACCCTGATGAGTGAGATGGGCAAGAGCGGTGCTCCGACTCTGTTCCAGGTAAACGGACCTGTTGGACTGGCAAACTGGAAAGATTACTGCTACGATCTGGCAGGATCTGATATTTACAGCCAGCTGACCAACGACAGCTACGCATTAAAAGAAGGCGACACCGTATACGGAATCGCATATGTAATCGAGTCCTACGGACTGATCGTAAATAAAACCTTACTTCAGACTGCAGGCTACACCATCGACGACATTCAGTCCTTCGATGATCTGAAGAAAGTAGCAGAGGATATCACCGCAAGATCTTCTGAGCTTGGCTTCGCAGCATTTACTTCCGCTGGTATGGATGGATCTTCTGACTGGAGATTCAAGACACACCTTGCAAACCTGCCAATCTACTATGAGTACAAGGCAGACGGAATTGATACTACAGATGCTATCAAGGGAACATACCTTGACAACTACAAACAGATCTGGGATCTGTATCTGAACAACTCTACATGTGAGCCATCTATGATCTCTTCTAAGACAGGAGATGACGCAGCAAGCGAATTCTCACTTGGTGAAGCAGTATTCTATCAGAATGGTACATGGGCTTACAATGATATCAAAGATAACGAAGTAGCAGATGAAGATATGGGAATGCTTCCAATCTACATCGGAGTTGACGGAGAAGAGAACCAGGGACTTTGTACAGGATCAGAGAACTACTGGTGTGTAAATAAAAACGCTTCTGAAGAAGATATTCAGGCAACACTTGATTTCATGAAATGGGTAGTTGAGAGTGACGAAGGTCGTGACATGCTGGCAAATGAGATGGGATTCGTAACACCGTTTACAACATTCGCAGATTATCTTCCGGACAACCCGCTTGTAAAAGCAAATGCCGAGTACACAAAGGCTGGAAAGACACCAGTAAGCTGGAACTTTACAACAATGCCATCTGAGAACTGGAAGAACAATGTTGGTGGTGCTCTTCTGAACTATGCACAGGGCACAGGTACATGGGATAGTGTACAGACAGCATTCGTTGATGGATGGGCTGAAGAATACGCAGCAGCAAACGAATAAAAAAGACTTTTCACAGAACCGGCAGATAAAAAGGCTGTGAAATAGTGAAAATATCATGCAGCCTGCCAACGAGAATACCGTGGGCAGGCTGAAATCATGTAATTAGAAATGTAAAAAGCAAAGGTGCAGACAGGCTTTTTACAGAAAGAGAGACAGGAGGAGAAGAACATGCAAAAAGCAATAAAAAGATATTTTCCGGTATTTGTATTGCCGACGCTGATTGCATTTACGATAGGTTTCCTTGCACCATTCGTGTTAGGTGTATATCTTTCGTTCTGCAAATTCACAACGGTAACAGATGCCAGATTTATTGGACTTGGCAACTATGCAAAGATACTGGGAGATGGGGATTTTCTTCACTCTCTCTGGTTTACCGCATTATTTACAATTGTAACAGTATTATTGATCAACATTTTTGCATTTGCGGTAGCAATGCTTTTGACAAAGAGTATTAAAGGAACTAATATTTTCCGTACGGTATTCTTTATGCCAAACCTGATCGGCGGTATCGTACTTGGATATGTATGGCAGCTGTTATTAAACGGTATTCTGGCACATTTCCAGAAAACACTTACATATTCTTCAAAATACGGCTTCTGGGGATTAGTTATCCTGATGCTCTGGCAGCAGGTTGGATACATGATGATCATCTATATCTCAGGCATCCAGAATATTCCTGGAGAACTGATCGAGGCAGCACAGATTGATGGAGCGAATAAAGTACAGCTTTTAAGATATGTTACAATTCCGATGGTTATGCCATCCATCACCATCTGTACTTTCCTGACACTCACAAACGGATTTAAACTTTTCGACCAGAACCTTGCATTGACAAACGGTGGACCGGACAAGATGTCAGAAATGCTTGCCCTGAACATCTATAATACATTCTATGGAAGAACCGGTTGGGAAGGCGTAGGACAGGCAAAAGCAGTTGTCTTCTTCATTATTGTAGGTGTGATTGCATTGATCCAGAATAAAATGACAACATCAAAGGAGGTGCAGCAGTAATGAACAAAAAAGTAAAACATGGTACATTATTAACAATCATTTTTGCAGTGCTCAGTCTGCTGTATGTGTATCCGATCATACTGGTATTTATCAACTCCTTTAAGAAAAAAGCCTATATCAGTAAAGCACCGTTCGAGATACCGACCGGAAAGATGTATGTCGGATTAGAGAACTATATCCGTGGTATTAAACAGACAGGATTGATTCAGGCATTTGGATGGAGTTTGTTTATCACAATTTTATCTGTAGCAGTAATCATCTTATGTTGCTCCATGTGTGCATGGTATATCTGCCGCGTGAAGACAAAATTTACGAAGATCCTTTATATGCTTTGCCTGTTTGCAATGATCGTACCATTCCAGATGGAAATGTTTACATTATCTAAGATTGCAAATATGCTTCATATGGGAAATCCATGGGGACTGATTGTGATCTATCTTGGATTTGGTGCAGGACTTTCCGTCTTTATGTTCACCGGATTCATGAAATCCATTCCACTGGAGATTGAAGAAGCTGCGATGATCGATGGATGTACACCAATCCAGACATTCTTCAAAGTTGTACTTCCGATTGCAAAACCGACTTGTGTAACTGTTACAATTCTTCAGGCAATGTGGATCTGGAACGACTATCTGCTTCCATCACTTGTATTGGATCAGAGAAAATATAAGACAGTGCCGATGGCAGTCCAGTATCTGAAAGGTGGATATGGTTCCGTAGATATGGGAGCAATGATGGGAACTTTGGTTCTTGCAATTGTGCCGATCATCATCTTCTACCTGTTCTGCCAGAGATATATTATCGAAGGTGTTGTGGCAGGAGCAGTTAAAGGATAGTGTGGACATTGTCTGAAAGATGACTTAAAATAGAACTATGAAAATTATAAAAAGACAGCAGAGAGTGAGAAATTACTCTCTGCTGTTTTCGGACGTTAAAAAGGAAATAGTAATAAGTTTGAAAAAACATTGAAACTGCAAAGTCAGCGTGTGGGAGGCGCGGGGGAATGATTACAATATTAATCGTAGATGATGAAAAACTGGAGAGAAGGGGAATCCGTTTTCTGTTAAAGAGGGAGGAAGGAGAATTCCAGATTCTGGAAGCGGCGAATGGAAAGGATGCACTTGGCGTATTAGCATCTAATCATGTAGATATTTTGTTTTCAGATGTGAAGATGCCTTACATGAATGGTCTGGAACTGACGAAAGCTGTAAGAGAAGATCATCCGGAGATGGAAATCGTGATTTTCAGTGGATATAATGATTTTTCCTACGCGAGAGAGGCTCTGCGATATGGTGTCGTGGATTATGTCCTAAAGCCGGTCGATCCGAACGAATTTCATAAGACCTTTCAACGAGTGATGGAAAATATCTCATCTAAGGAAGAGAAGCAAAAGCAGCAGAACAGAAAAGAAGATTATCTGAAGAAATACTTCTTCCTGAGATATCTATATTCGGGAAAAGAAGAGGATTTTGTTCAACTTGAGAAATTAACGGATGAAACAGAAGACGATGTTTCACAGTTTTCGCGCATGGTTCTTGTCAGTGCATCCAATGGTTTTTTCGAGACGGAGGAGGAACATTTTCTGACAAGTCTGAAGGAAGAGGTGCAGAGAGAATTTTATTATGTGAATCTGAATTCAAATGAGTCCATCTTTCTGTTCGCGGAGAAGTATACAGACTATCATGTGGTTGTAGAGAAAATGTATCGGTTCTTTGCGCATCAGTTTGACAGTGAATGTTATTTTGCGGTCAGTGAAGAAATTGAGGATAGAAAAAAGCTGGCAGAGGAGTTTAAAGCCCTGGAAGGAATGCTGGAAGAGCAGTTCTACCAGCCACATCAGCATTTATTTTTTCACGGAGAGAAGCAGGAAGAGAAGAAAGCAGACCCGGCAGAAGATTCTGAAATCATGGAACAGATCACGAATGATATTCAATATAAAGATCTGCCCCATCTCCGTCAGGATTTTCAGAAATTGGAAGATAAATACCGTGCCAATAAGCAGTTTTCAGATATGTATGTAAAGTTTGTATTTTCCGGAATTTTAAAAGAATTGCTTGATCAGATGGATGGAATGGATGAGAAAATGCTTTCGAAGAGAGTGGATCGGTTATATCGTTGCAAAAACCTGAAGGATGTGATCGCTATAGTAGACGAAGCACTTCAGGAATATGAACACTGTATACAGGAACAGGAAGACGGATTCCGTTCAGAGATTACGAAAGTAAAAAGTTACATTTATCATCACTATCAGGAGAGGAATCTTGGAGCAGAGACGCTTTCAGCAATGGTATTTCTTTCTCCCGGATATTTAAGTGCTGTGTTCAAAGAAGAAACGGGAGTGACACTGAACCGCTTTATCCGCGAGGTGCGGATGGAAAAAGCGAAAGAACTTCTTGAGACAACGAATATGAAAATCTCTGGAATTGCAAAAGAAGTAGGATTTTCCAATAACTCTTACTTCTGCAGAAGTTTCCGGGAATTTTTCGGAGACACACCGGAAGCATGCAGGAAAGGAACAGAGGCGGATGAAAAAACAAATACGGAAGCTGCTCCATCGATTTGAAAATCTGAAATTCCGTAAGAAACTGTCAGTTTTGATGTTGATTGTAGGATTGGTGCCGGTTGTATTCCTGGCTTTTTCTATGCAATATGGCATGACGAATCAGCTGAGAGAAAAGGAACAGTATAACCTGGAAAAAATACTGGAGCAGTCGGTGAACTCAATTGAGAACCAGTCACAGATTTATGAAAATCTGGTCGATTATTTATCCTATTCACAAAGTCTCAGGAATATTTTCGATACGGAAATGGAATCAGATTATGAGAAATATTTGAAATATGTGAAAGTAGCAGATCCGTTGCTTCAGATGCCGACCATCTATCACAAAGAGATTCGGAGTATTACGCTGTATTCTGACAATATAGAAGTGCCACATGGAGATACACTTCTTCCAATGTCAGAAGCGGAGAATCAACAGTGGTATTCTAGGCTGAATGAAGGAACGCTGATGCAGTGGAGCATTACTCGTGGGGGAAATAAATCAATCATTGCCAGTCGAAAATTCTACGATAATGATACGATCAAAGCAGTATTGGAGATGCGCCTGGATTATGAAAAAGTTCTTAGTCCATTCATGAGTCAGATTACAGATAATACAGGTGGTATGATTCTGGACGATAATGGAAATGTTGTTTATGCGGATTGTTCTATGGATAAAAAATATCGTCCAAAGAATATTGAGAATCTTAAGGATATCAGTGATAAGTATTATATTTCACAGAGAACAATGAAAGATACCGGATGGGATTTCTATATCTATCGTCCGAAGGCGGTAAGTGAAAATGCAATCCATAAGCTTTTGCTTAAAAATATTCCGTTAATTTTAATCAGTGTTCTCCTTTTGAGTCTTTTAGGGTATGTTTTCTCCATCCGTATGGTGTCACAGTTGGAATTATTGACAGAGAATATGAACCAGATCAATATGGGACTTCGCAAGGTTACGGTGCAGAGTAAGTCCAAGGATGAGGTTGGTGTGTTGATTCGGTCATTCCAGCGCATGATGGATCAGATGAACCATTTGATCTCAGAAGTATATGAGAGTAAGATCCAGCTTCAGAATAGTGAGATGAGAGCGCTGCAGGCACAGATCAATCCACATTTCCTTTACAATTCACTTTCTATTATCAATTGGAAAGCAATTGAAGCGGGGGAGGATGAAATCAGTCATGTGACATTGGCACTGTCTACTTATTATAGAACAAGCCTGAATCGTGGTGAAACAATGACTACGGTGGCAAAAGAAATTGATAATATCCGTGCATACCTCAAGATCCAGTTGGTTATGCATGATAACGAGTTCCGTGTGGTCGAACAGATTTCAGACGGTCTTAATGATTATATGATACCGAAGCTGATCCTGCAGCCACTGGCAGAAAATGCAATCGATCACGGAATCGATGTGTCAGATAATGAGGATCCAACATTGTGGCTGACGATTCGTGAAGAAGATAAGCATATTTTCTTTGAAATCAGGGACAACGGAGCAGGAATGACGCAGGAAAAGGCAGATCAGATCCTGACCTATCAGTCGTCCGGTTATGGCGTGCGAAATGTCTGTGACAGAATCCATGTTCTTTACGGAGAGAAAGGTGAGATGAAGATAGAAAGCACTCCTGGAAAAGGAACGCGTGTCTTTATCCGGATTCCGAAGAAGACGGAGGCAAAGGTGCTATGAAAAACGATAGGAAAAAGCGAATTCTTTCAGCCCAGCTTGTATTAATTTTATTGATGATACTTTGGTGCGGAACTTGTTTTGAATCAAAAGAAAGTCAAAGACAGATGGAACAGACAGATGCATCTCAAAGTGAGTCTGGTGCAGGCGAAGCAGCTGAAGTGAAAAGAAAACTGATGTATGAAGCAATGCATACGCCGCTTGGAAAATATCCTGAGACAGTCACGTATACACTTGGCAAGATTGCAGGAGCAAATAATTCGAATCTCCCGGTGGGAAATACGTACGAAAACAATGCGTATACGAGATATCTGAAGAAAGTGCTTAATATTAAAAATGCAGATGTCTTTGAATTGCAGGATGGCAATACGTATGAAGAGGCAGTCAATGTAGCGATTGAAGATCGAGATATTCCGGATGTGCTTGTCGTGAAAGGAAGAGATAACCTGCTCCGCCTGATTGAAGCAGGTATGATTGAAGACCTCACAGAAACTTATGAAGAGTGTACGACAGATACAATCAAAGAAATGTATGACAGTTATGGAGATTCTCTCTTACAATCTGCAACAGTTGATGGAAAGTTGTATGCATTTCCGAATACGGTGATCGATGACGGAGCTCCACTTCTCTGGTTGAGGAAAGACTGGATTGAGAAGTTGGGATTGAAGGAACCGGAAACGGTAGAAGAAGCGTTGGAGATAGTGCGTGCATTTGTAGAACAAGATGCAGCAGGAGACGGTCAGACGATTGGTCTTGCCTGTAGTACAGATGTGATTGCCGGGGCGGACCAGACTTATGGAGTGGATTCAGCGTTTATACATGCAGGTGCAATGCCATGTCACTGGATTCTGGATGAAAGTGGAGATGTAGTTTATGGGTCAGTAACGCAGGAAACAAAAGAAGCACTTTCAAAGCTTCGTAATCTATATGAGGATGGGATACTCGACCAGAGATTCTTGTTGAGAAAGACGGAAAACATAGATAATCTGTTAAAAACCGGACATTGCGGAGCAATCTACGGACGTTGGTGGGCTCCGAATAATCCGCTTAGTGCGGCATATAGTGTCGATTCAAATGCAGAGTGGAAACCGTATCTTTTAGACAAAGAACAAGTGAATGAGACACAGAAGATATCAGTTTTTGAATCGTATGATCAGTGGATGTATGTGGTGGTACGCAAAGGATATGAGCATCCGGAAATTGTAGCAAAGTATGTGAGTGCTATTTTTGATCAGTCCAGATATGCAAATGATGCTTCAGCAAGAGAGGTGAATGACTATTTTTCCATTAATGTAGATCCGACGGCCCGTCCGCTGAATATTAATGTGGATTATGAGGATGCACTTTATCGGACAACGGAACATATTCAGGCAGCGTTGGACAAAACGCTTGATGTGTCGGAATTGAGTGGACTAGAAAAATCTTATTATGATACATGTAAATCATTTTTGAATGGACAGTTGACAACGGCAAATGGCTGGGCAGCTTATGCATCAAGAATTGAGGCAGTGGGGGAACTGCAGAAAGCGGGAATACGAAGTGCACAGACACTGCCTTTGGAAAACGTAAATGCCGAAATCCCGCAGGAATTACAAGAACTGGAGAATGAAGCGTTTCTTCAGATTATCAGTGGGGAGAAACCAGTGGATTACTTTGATACTTTTGTGGTAGAATGGTATGCGAACGGCGGAAAAGAGCTGACCGAACAGGTACAGAATGCCTATGAAAGTGGAAAGGACTAAAAAGAATGGATATTAATCAGAGACTGACAGAAGAACTGGATGTAAAACGCTGGCAGATCGATGCGGCAGTACAGCTGATCGATGAAGGCAATACGATTCCATTTATTTCAAGATATAGGAAAGAAGCAACCGGAGAACTGAATGATGAACAGTTGAGAAAGCTGTATGAACGTCTGGTATATTTAAGAAATCTGGAGGAGAAGAAAGAGCAGGTAATCTCAAGTATCGAGGAGCAGGGAAAACTGACAGAAGAATTAAAGAAACAGATTCTGGCAGCGGAAACACTTGTGGCAGTAGAAGACCTGTATCGTCCGTATCGTCCGAAACGACGTACCCGTGCGACAATCGCGAAGGAAAAGGGACTTGAGCCATTGGCTGCACTGATCACATTGCAGAAGACAAAAGAGCCGCTTGAGAAGGCAGCGGAAGCGTATATTTCCGAAGAAAAAGGTGTGGAAAGTGCAAAGGATGCAATCAGCGGAGCATGTGATATTATTGCAGAAAGCATTTCAGATGAGGCAGCTTACAGAACTTGGATCCGAGAGACGACAATGAGAAAAGGAAAGGTTACTTCTCAGGCGAAGGATCCGGAGGCAGAGTCTGTTTACGAGATGTATTATGAGTTTGAAGAAGCCGTTGCGAAGCTTGCAGGACATCGAATTCTTGCATTGAACCGTGGTGAGAAAGAGAAATTCCTGACAGTGAAGGTGGAAGCACCGGAAGAAGATATTTTAAGATATCTTGAGAGAAAGGTGATCCGTACAGAGAATCCTTATACAACACCGGTATTGAAAGAGACAATTGCAGACAGTTACAACCGTCTGATCGGACCGGCTATTGAGCGTGAGGTCAGAAACGAACTGACAGAGAAGGCAGAAGACGGGGCAATCGAAGTGTTTGGAAAGAACCTTCATCAGCTCCTGATGCAGCCGCCGATTGCAGGCAAGGTTGTGCTTGGCTGGGATCCGGCTTTCCGTACGGGATGTAAGCTGGCAGTTGTTGATGAGACAGGAAAGGTAATCGGAACAACCGTTATTTATCCGACTGCACCGACAACAGAGAAGAAGATCCAGGCAAGTAAAGATCTGCTTAAGAAGATTATTCCGAAGTATCACGTTTCTCTGATCTCTCTTGGAAATGGTACTGCTTCCCGTGAATCAGAACAGTTTATCGTAGAGCTTCTGAAAGAGATTCCGGAGAAGGTACAGTATGTGATCGTCAATGAGGCGGGAGCATCTGTCTATTCTGCAAGTAAGCTGGCAACAGAAGAATTCCCGAAATTTGATGTGGGACAGAGAAGCGCGGCATCAATCGCACGCCGTCTGCAGGATCCGCTTGCAGAGCTTGTAAAGATTGATCCGAAATCCATCGGTGTCGGTCAGTATCAGCATGATATGAACCAGAAGAAGCTTGGGGAGTCTTTAAACGGAGTTGTAGAGGATTGCGTAAATAAAGTTGGAGTAGATTTAAATACTGCTTCTGCACCGTTACTTTCTTACATCTCAGGAATCAGCAGTGCAATCGCAAAAAATATTGTGGCGTACAGAGAAGAAAACGGTCGATTTACAGACAGAAAAGAATTGCTTAAAGTACCGAAACTCGGACCGAAAGCGTTCGAGCAGTGCGCAGGTTTTATGCGTATTTCCGAAGGTAAGAATCCACTTGATGCTACAGGTGTTCATCCGGAATCTTATGCTGCAGCAGAAAAGCTGTTGAAGAAGCAAGGGTACGAAGCAGATGCTATCACAGCACATCAGCTGACAGGACTTGGTCTTACAATCGGAGATTATAAGAAGCTTGCAGAAGAGCTTGGAATCGGTGAGATCACACTTCGTGATATCGTCAAAGAACTTGAGAAACCGGCTCGTGATCCGCGTGATGAGATGCCAAAGCCAATCCTTCGCACAGATGTCCTTGAAATGAAGGATCTGAAGGAAGGTATGGTGCTGAAAGGTACTGTGAGAAATGTGATCGACTTCGGAGTATTTGTGGACATTGGAGTTCATCAGGACGGACTTGTACACATTTCCCAGATTACAGACAGATATATCAAACATCCGCTGGAAGCAGTAAGTGTTGGAGATATTGTGGATGTGAAGGTGATGAGCGTGGATCTGAAGAAGAAGAGGATTCAGCTGACGATGAGAGGAATTTAAGGTTAAGTAGCTTGGGTTTGATTAAGATGCGTGAGGAAGTTTCTTTATTGCATCGGACACCGGCCAGCTCTACCTCATCCCTTTGACAATCTGTAACGGAAAAGCCAGAACACTCGCCATGCGGGGTTCCTGTCTGACTTTTCCTAACAGATTCTGCAAAGTGTATTCGGAACGCTCCTGCCTTATATGTGTCCTCAACAACAAAGAAACTTCCTCACTTACATTATTCAAACCGAAAGTATTTGCTTCGAGGTGACGGATTCAAGGAAAATATTGAAGTCGAGGACAAAAGTAAAAAACACCCAGAACAGAAACAAATAGAGTATCTGTTTGGGCGTTTTTTTAATTCAATTATCTGATTTTCTGTGTTGCTCCGTAAAGTTTTGGACCTACGATTGCAGCGATGATGATTTTGGCTGCATCTCCAGGAAGATATGGAATAACACCCATCATAAGACCTTCTTTGAAGGAGAGGCTTAAAAGTTTTGCAAGCCAGACTGTTCCGAATGCATAACATACAACCATTCCGATGATCATTCCGATGATTGTAGGAACGAGCTTACGATCAAAGTGATCAAGTGCAAATCCCATGATCAGTGCAAGGAAGATGAATCCGATCAGGTATCCTCCGGTTGGTCCTGCGAGAACCTGGAGACCTCCACGGAAAGAGGAGAAGACAGGGACACCAACTGCTCCGAGCAGGAGGTAGATGATAAAGCTGATTGTTCCGTTTTTCATTCCGAGAACAAAGATTGCAAGAAAGATTGCAAAGTTTGTAAGGGAGATCGGAACAGGGCTGAATGGCAGTGGGATGGAAAGTGGTCCGAGGACGCAAGTGACTGCAGTCATCAGGGCAATGAGCACCATCTGTTTTGTTTTTATTTTCTGGTTGTCTACGGCAACTGTGCCGGAAGTTTCATTCTGTGACATTTCAATTTACTCCTTTAGATCTTAATACTTATCGCTGTTTCAAGCGAGCTTTAACATTACTGTTTGAAATAGAACAACGATTGAGTTCTTCGTTAGTATAATTCATGAAAAGCTGATTGTCAACCATAAAATACAAAAAGGTTAACAATTAAAAATCTGTGAAGATCTTATTAATTTTGTAGACATGTGATAGGCAAAGTGGAAAGAATAAGGTAGAATAGATAAAGTCAGGAAAATTGCCAGAAGAGAAAGGGATTGCATGTTTGGATATGTAACGGTCTGTGAACCGGAATTAAAAGTAAAAGATCTGAAGAAATACAGGGCATATTATTGTGGACTTTGCCGTACATTGAAAGAAGATTATGGATTTATGGGGCAGATGACATTGACGTATGACATGACATTTGCAGTTATTCTGTTATCTTCTTTATATGAGACGACTACGAAACATGAGGAACACCGCTGTAAAGTTCATCCAGCGAAACGGCAGCATATGTTGCAAAATGAGATAACATCTTATGCGGCGGCGATGAATGTACTGCTGGCTTATTATCATATGGAAGATGACTGGCAGGATGATCGTAAAGTGTCAAGTCTGATAGACGAAGAGCCTGAATTCAGGAAAAGCGAAGAAAATCATAGAGAAAATAATCCGCGGACAGAGTGAGATCATCCGGAAATCATTGAAAGAACTTGGAGAATGTGAACATTGAGAACAGCATGGATATTGACCGGGCAGCAGGATGTTTTGGCAGATTAATGGCGGAACTTTTGTTTGGAAGGAGGATATCTGGGAGAAAGATCGCTCAGGAAAGATGGGGTTCTATCTCGGAAAATTCATTTATCTGATGGACGCTTACGAGGATCTGCCGGAAGATAGAAAGAAGAATCGCTATAATCCATTGAAAGAACTGGCAAAGCGGCCGGACTATGAGGCGCAGATGGAACAGATCCTTCGAATGATGATCGCGGAGAGTACGGTTCGTTTTGAACAATTACCATGTCTGGTTGACGTAGACATTTTGAGAAATATACTGTATGATGGAGTTTGGAATCATTATAATAAGATTCAGATGAAGAAAAGAGAGGACAACAAAGATGAACAAAAATCCATATGATGTGCTTGGGGTATCACCAAACGCATCGGATGATGAAATAAAGAGAGTGTATCGGGATCTGACAAGAAAATATCACCCGGATGCAAATGTGAACAATCCGTTAGCAGATCTTGCAGAAGAGAAGTTTAAGGAAGTACAGGAAGCGTATGATATTATCATGAGAGAACGTGCGAACGGAGGAAATTCGTATGGGAATAATTATGGATATGGTTCTTCTGAAAGTTATTCTTATGGAAATCAGAACAGCTCTTATGGCTATGGAACGATGGATCCTAAACTGCAGGCAGCTGCGAATTATATTAACAGCAGACGTTACAGAGAGGCGATCAATACACTGGATCAGGTTCAGCAGAGAAGTGCAATGTGGTATTATCTGAGTGGCTGTGCGAATGCAGGAATCGGAAATCAGATTCTGGCGAGGGATCACGCAGCACAGGCAGTAAATATGGAACCAAATAACATGCAGTTTCGTCAGCTGTTGAATCAGCTCGACTTTAACAGCAGAAGATATCAGAATAGTCCGTATGGTGGAGGCTATGCACCGGGAGGACAGAATTCCTGTGGTACAGGAAATATGTGCTGCGACTTATGGCTTGCGGACACATTGTGTGAATGTATGGGAGGCGATCTCTGCTCATGCATGTAAAAGCAAAACAAATAGCATTCGGCGGCCTTCTGCTTGCAGTGACTGTCGTATGCATGGCACTTGGAAGCGTGATCGAGACGAATACATTGTTTTTGCTGGCAGCAGCGGCATTTTTTGTAGGGATTGTTATCCGCGAGTTCGGCCTTCGTACAGGGGCGGCCTTTTATCTGGCAGCAGTGTTATTAGGACTTCTTGTCACGCCAAATAAGTTTTATGTGATTACATTTGCTGCGATGGGATTCTATATTCTTGGAATTGAAGCGGTCTGGATGTTTCTTGCGAAAAGACCACAGATGGGACATAGGATGGGAATTTATTGGTTTGCAAAATATGTGATCTTTAACTTGGTTTATCTCCCGTGTCTTTTTGGATTCCGGTCGATGCTGTTTCAGAAAGCGGTGTCAGATCAGTTGCTTTTGGCAGCTGTAATGGTTGGACAGATAGCGATATTGGTTTATGATAAAGCTTATCAGTATGTACAGGGAACCCTATGGGAAAAATGGAGAAAACGTGTTCTGTAAAGAATGTATGAGAAAATCTTGTCGAGATGACAGGATTTTCTTTAAATAAAAGGAAATGAGCCACATCTCTGTGACTCAAGGGGGAAAAAGTTTATGAAAAAGTGTTCTTTTTAAGAACAATTATAGTATAGAGGTATTTTGTGAAAAAAGTGTGATGAACTTTTGAACCTAAAATGAACATTATTGAAAAATTTTATTAAGAACACAATAAACCTAGTAGGATAAAAGGAATATTAACATATTAGTCGAAAGTGCTGTGGGTGATATCGATTTCAACACAAAAATGATATTAAATATCAATAAAAGGGGTTGCATTTTTATTAAGAGCGCGCTATAGTAATAAGAGTAAAAGGAATTTAATCTTCGGGGTAGGGTGCAAGTCCCAACCGGCGGTATAGTCCGCGACCCGCATATGATGCGGCTGAACTGGTGACTCGTCTGTGATGGCATTACAGAATGGGAATTCCGGTACCGACAGTAAAGTCTGGATGAGAGAAGAAGTTCATGCCCGCAGGAACAGAAAGAGAGATATTCGAATAGGATATCTGATTGCCTGAGAACCTTGCGAGAATGCCATTAAGAGCAGAAAACATGAATCCCGGAAGGTAATAAACCTTCCGGGTTTTTTCTTGTGAAGATTACCTTTTTCAAAAAGAAAAAATGCTGTTTAGGATAAAGACAGCGGATAGAAAAAGGAGAGTAACACTATGAGTACAGAGACAAAGACACTAACAAACGCAGACGCGAAGATTCAGCCGAAGCTGGGGGTAAAGGCATTAGTTCAGATCGGAATGCTTTCAGCAATCGCAGTAGTTTTGATGATGTTTGATATTCCGCTTCCGTTTGCACCGACATTTTATAAGATTGATTTAAGTGAGGTTCCGGTTCTGGTAGGATGCTTTGCAATGGGACCAATGGCAGGAGTTCTTGTAGAACTTGTTAAAATCTTACTGAATCTTGTTTTAACAGGAACACAAACAGCAGGTGTTGGAGAGATTGCAAACTTTATTATCGGATGTTCATTCTGTGTACCGGCAGGCCTCATTTACAGAAGAAACAGAACAAGAAAGAGTGCATTGATCGGAATGGTAACAGGAACAGTTCTGATGATCGTGATTGGATGCTTCGTCAACGCATTTGTATTGCTTCCAACTTATGCAGCTGCATTCGGAATGCCGATTGACGCACTGGTTGGTATGGGAACAGCAGTTAACTCACATATCACAAGCCTTTCTACATTTGTTATGTTTGCGGTAGCACCGTTCAACCTTGTGAAGGGAATTGTTGTTTCACTGATTGTATTTTTAATCTACAAGAAGATCAGCCCAATCTTCAGAATCAGATAATAGACGAAGAGAAAAGTCAAAGATAAAAGAATATAAGTGAAAGAATATAAGTTGCCCCGGGACAGATTGGATTTAAAGTCTGTTCCGGGGCATTTTTTGTTAGCGTATCTTCATCGCACTGAGTGCGGCACCAATCGCACCGGCGTAGCGGGCATCCGGGCTGGAGATCACTTCTTTTCCAAGTTTTTTTGATAAAGCTTCGCGGATATATTCACATTCACATAGACCGCCGGTCAGGCAAAATGTGGACATCTCACCATTCATCCGACTGACCTGGGCGGCAACCTTACGAATGGTGGAATCTACTACTGCATAAGCAATATTTTCTTTCGGTTCACCTTTGCCGATCAGTCCGATAACTTCGGATTCTGCGAATACAGTACACATGGAGCTGATCGTTGTGTCAGAACCCAGGCGTGCCAGCTCAAACATTTCATTCGGGCGAAGGGAGAGGGTGTTAGCCATCACTTCAAGAAAACGTCCGGTCCCGGCGGCGCACTTATCGTTCATGATAAAATCCTTTACGAAGCCCTGTTCAATCTGAATGATCTTCGTATCCTGGCCACCGATGTCGATTACAGTCAGGTCCGACTGTTGAAATAAATGTACAGCACCAAGCGCATGGCATGTGATCTCCGTAACAGTCTTATCTGCATAAGGAACAGAGATGCGTCCGTAACCGGTTGCTACACAGCAGGAAGAGTTATCAGAAAGACCGATTCCGGCAAGCTTAAGTTTCTGAAGGATTTCCTCGGCTGTATCTATGCTGCTCCATCCGGTTGGCTGAACGAATTCCCGGATAATTTCTTTCTTTTCGTTCAAAACAGCGGTTTTCGCACAAGTTGAACCGATGTCAATTCCAATATAGTTCATAATAAAAACTCCTTTATAAAAACAGTCGGCTCTCGCATGAGAACAGCCGACTGTTCGTAATAGGTTACTGTTCACTCCCGTGTCAATCACTTCGCTGATTGACACGGAGGATGCATGTTTTGGCTTGAATGCATCTCGCCCCATCGCCAAAGGCGATTTAAAATGGCGAGATGCGTTGCTGGTCGCACATCGTGTGAACAGTAACCGTAATAATTCAAGTATAGCAGATTATAACATCTCGATAAAGGCTGCAATACGTGTATTCAGCTGTCCGACATCGGTCTGGGAATAATCTGTCTCAACGTTCATGTATGGAATTCCTTTTTCCTCGTTTACAAAGCGGCGGATGGAAAGAGTCTCTACGTTATAAGTGTGGCATGCCTGAAGTGTCATCTCAAGTACACCGTCAACTTTGTACTCGTCGATCAGCCTTCCGAGAAGTTCCAGACGGTTCGGGTTTGGAGTCATAACAGAACATCCGATAGAGAGGTAACGCTCTGCGATTGCCTGGTAAATGTCTTCAGCATCTTCGTCAATCAGACGATCGATGGATTTTGCACCGGAGCAGTTTTCGAATGTAACGACGATTCCGCCGTTATTCTCAACAGCGTCGATGATCTTCTCTGTTGCACCGCCGATTGGACATCCGGTGATCAAGATTCTAGGTTTCTTATCTTCACGTTTTCCTTCCGCATATTCTTTCTCGATCTTAGCTGTCAGTGCGTCAACTTCTCCGGCAATCAATGTACGGTCGAGCTTAAAACCACTTCCGTACAGAACGCGGAAAAGGTCATGTCCTTTGATCGGTGCAGGATCATGTCTCATTACTCCATAAAGGTTCTTCAAGGATGCACGCACTTTATTCTCCAGCTTAACTGCTTCACGAACCTGCTCGTCTGTAATCGTCACCTCGAATTTTTCTTCGAGATATTCTTTGAAGCGGAGAATCTCGGCTTTCCAAAGATCGAGTACTTCAGCTTTCTGGGATTGTGGCAGTTCCATGATGAAGACCTCTTTGAATTCGCCCATGTATTCATACATTTTCTTCTTACCGTCACATGTTGTCTCTCCGACAACAACGTCTGAGAAGTAGAAGAAAGGACATTTGTCTGTCTTTGCAAATCCATAACTGGATTTGATCAGTGGGCATAAGTTACGTGGCAGATCCTTTTCTGCTGCTGGGATCGTCTCATCAGATGTAGAGCAGAGGCTGACTGTTGCAGCGCCCATTGCCATGGCGATCTCCTTTGGAAAATAAGTACAGTAGGATCCAATCACAGGGATTCCTTTGTCCTTTAACTGTTTTACAGCGAGAAATGATTTCTGACGCTGCTCTGCAAATTCTTCAAATACTTCCGGTAAATCTTTGATAATTTCCATATCGTTCTCCTTATTGTTTGATTTGTGGATAGCTGGTGTAGATAGATTCTTTTGTTAAACGTATACTTTCTAAAAAATAAACGATGGGAACAATCTACTCATAACCAAAGTGTTTATAGATAAATTTTATCGTTTTTGAATGAAGTTTTCCAATAGATAATGTATATATGAACGAAAGATTTATAGATAGAATCTATAAGAAAAAAAGAACTAGAAATTACAACCGGAAATACGGATCGTAATATCTGTTCCTTTTTATGATAAGTTGGCAAAATTGGTTTATTTTTTATGTAAAGTTTACTGCATAAACTTACATTTTTAAATGGTTAATTTTTTAATGACTTAATACATTAATTCATATCGTAACAGATTTTGCATGCTTTAGTAAAATGGATAGAAAATTGGCAGTAAAATCATACTTACAATAAAGCATACAACACTGACTGCGAGTCCAGGTTTAATGAAATCTTTGAATCGTACATTTCCAGGACCAATGATCATTGAGTTGGCAGGAATTGCCATTGGTGTACATACGGCAACACTGCTGGCGATAAACACTGCGATTACTACAGCTCTAGGGTCAGCTCCAAGAGACTGGGCAATTGTCCATGCAATCGGGCAGAGTAGTGTACAGGCTGCAGTATTGCTCATAACCTGTGTAAGAGCCCAGGTGAGTATCCACAGAGAAGCCATGATGATGAACGGGCTAGACTGTCCGGTTACAGATACAACTGCATTTGCAATCATTTCTCCGGCACCGGTGTCATTAAGTGCTGTTCCAAGTGGCATCATAAATGCGAGCATGAATACGGTCAGCATTTCAAAGGAAGCGAAAGCTTCTTTTTGAGAAAGTACACCGAATAATACGAGAACAATAGCACCGCAGCATGCAGTTACGTGCATTGGTGGAAGAAACTCAACATAATCTGTAAGCACCATTCCGATAATTGTTGCAATCAAGACAACGATTGTTAAAACTCCGTGCCATTTTGGAATGTCACTGTAGTCTGGATTTTCTAATGTCTCATCTCCAGCTTCACGGTCATTGATTAATTTTGAACCGAAGAAGAAAAGGAAGATTGCAACAACGATTAACATAGGAATTCCGATTTTGGCGTATTCAAAAAAGCTTACAGTCATAGAACCATTACTGAATTCTTCAATCGTATTCTTAGCAATCAAGTTTCCAGGTGATCCGATAATTGTGACATCTGCACCAATTGTTGCTCCAATGACAAGTGGCATAAGAAGTTTGATCGGACGGATATTACTGCTTGCTGCGATTCCCATAACGATAGGAAGCAGAACAGCAACCGTTCCACTATTGGATACAAAACCAGACATGATTCCACTTAACAAAGTAACAACAAGAATCAGTCCACGCTCACTTTTGGTGTAGCGGAGAAGAAACTGACTTGTTTTGTAAGCCATTCCTGTTTTAAAAAAGGCTGCACCGATAACGCACATTCCAAGAATGAGTATAACATTAGAGTTGATCACACAGGAAAAGATATCATTTGCTTCAATGATCCCTGTGAAATACAATGCAACCGGTACCATAAATGCGACCAGTCCCATAGGAAGTTTATCTGAAATAAACAGAATAATCGCAACAGCGAGTATAATTAAAGTAATTACAGCTTGTGACATAGATTTTTCCCCTCTCGTATTTTATACGAATCTACATACATGATCGACAGCAATATCAGAGAATCCAAAAGCTTCAGCTTTAGTCATCTTTCCGTTGCAGATATCTCCAATGACATGAACAAGTTCTTTCCCACATTCCTGATAAGTTTTTGTTCCTTTTATTATATCACTAAGATCGACATCCATGTTATCTTCCATTTTTTCATAAGTTCTTGCATTAGCTGTTACCTTTAGGACAGGTACGATTGCGTTTCCGGTTGGGGTTCCGCGGCCTGTAGTAAATATGACGGCATTGCATCCGGCAGCAACCATGGAAGTTACAGAAGAAATGTCGTATCCGGCAGTATCCATGACGATTGCCCCTTGCTTAGTTGGATGTTCAGCCTGTGCAAGTACTTCAACGATTGGACGTGTACCACCTTTGCGGATACAACCAAGACTTTTTTCATCCAGTGTAGAAAGACCACCAGCTTTATTTCCAGGTGTTGGCTGTCCGGCACGGCAATCCTGTCCGGCACTGAGAAGATGCTCTTCATAATCTTTGCAAATCTGAATGATCTGGTTATGGATTTCAGGTGTTGCAGCCCTTTTGGCAAGAACGTGTTCACCGCCGATCCACTCAATGGATTCGCTCATAATTGTAGAAGCACCGAGATCAACAAGGTTGTCACTTAATTCTCCAACAGCAGGGTTACTGGCAATACCGGATGTTGCATCAGAACCGCCACATTCAATTCCAAGTAGAAGCTCAGAAATGTCACAGAGTTCTTTTTGCTGCATTCCAGCTTCAGATGCCATATCTCGCGCAGCACGAACAGCTTTTTCGATTGTCTTAAGTGTGCCTCCTTCATCCTGAATTCCAAAAGAAACAACCGGTTTGCTAGTCATTGCCTGAATCTTTTCACTAAGTTTGTTGTGAGGAACAGTTTCACATCCAAGTCCGATAATAACAACTCCGTATACATTTGGGTTGCAGGCAAATCCAGTCAGAACTTTCTGAGACATCTCTGTGTTGGCAGCGACATCAGAACATCCTGTATTGAATACAATATTTACAGCACCACGAACCTGACTTGCTACGATACGGCAACTTTCACTGCCACATGCACAGGTTGGCAGAATTAACACACGATTACGAATACCGGCACGACCTTCTTTACGTTTATATCCCCAGAACTGCATTATTTTTCCTCCTTTATCATTTCATTGTCGTAATCTCTTGGTACACTGAACAGGTTATTGTGTGAAACCCAGTGTCCGGCAGGAATAGCTTCGCTTGTTCTTCCGAGAGACTCTCCGTATTTGATGATTTCATCATTTTTGGCAATGTCTGTGAGTGCAATTTTGTGACAATATGGAATGTCCTCTTTCGCAGTAATTGTACAGACTTCATTGTTTTTCTTATAGACGACGGTTTCACCGGTTGCGATATCAGCAACGCAAGTGACAACATTATCTTTGTCATCTATCATAAGTGCATTTACTTTCATTTACATCCTCCTTTTGGTTAAAGTGATAAGTTTTAGTTGATATATTTCTGTCTGTATTTACAATATCACTAGTTTGATATATAATCAAATTTATAGATTTTATTATTATATAAATTTAATTTATATAAATTTAAAATGCGATTAATTAAAATGAAGGGAAGGAAAAATGCAGCAGGAATTCAGATATGTATATCAGGTTTACAAAGAGGGGAGTATATCGAAAGCAGCAAAAACTCTTTATATTACCCAGCCGGCACTAAGTATTGCAATTCAGAAGATTGAGGAATCTATAGGACTTCCATTATTTGACCGTAGCAGACATCCGTTGGAACTGACTCCAGCAGGACAGATTTACATTGATGCAATTGAGAAAGTAAAGAATATCGATAAGGAATTGGAGCAGCAGATTCAGGATATTAAGAATTTATCAAGTGGACATATTTGCATGGGCGGTTCTCATTACCTGAATGCATATATTTTGCCGGAAATACTAGCCCAATTTAGTAAGAAAAATCCAGGAATTGAATTAGAACTGGTAGAACATAGTGCAGCAACGCTTTCGGCAATGCTATCAGCGCATGAATTAGACCTGACGTTTAGTTGTAATGAAGAGTTCATGGAAGACTTTGAGAAGTATCCGGCATTTACAGATTATATATTGTTTGCAGTTCAAGAAGACCAGGAGATTAATAAAGCAATGGAGAAATTTGCTTTGACACCGGAAGATATATCGAATGGGCGTCATCTATTAGAGACTTGTCCGTCAGTGTCTTTAGAACAATTTCGTGAGATGGAGTATATATTGCTTTCAGAGGGAAATAATTTGCACGAACGAAGTATGCGGATGTTTCACGAAGCAGGATATGAACCGGACGTTATTATGGAAAATGCACAATTGGTTACAGCGTATCATCTGACGGAGCATTTTCCGGCAGCGACCTTTGTGAGTGACAGACTGGTGAGAAACTCTCAGGCACGACTGAAATATTATAAGTTGAATTATGAATGTGCAGAAAGAGAATTCTATATATTACTTCCGAAACAAAATTATATACCGGTAGCAGTGAAAGCATTTATAGATTATTTTAGGGAAAATATTTGAGGTTTTATTGTTTTTGAACGAAGTTTTCCCAATTAGGGGATTCATCCTTTTGTTATAGTAACAAAAAGATTTTAAAAGTTTTCTTTCCACTGGCTTTCCTTGTATTTACCAGTGAAATCGGATATACTAAAGAATAGTCAATCTTTGAAAAATTTGATATTTATAAGAACAAAAACCAAGGAGAAAAAGAATGAGTATATATGATTTGAATGCATATGAAGTGCTCCAAACAGAAGATTTATCTGATCTGAAGTCAAAGGGGACACTTCTGAAGCACAAGAAAAGCGGAGCGAGAGTGCTTCTTATGGAAAATGATGATGAGAACAAGGTGTTTACGATTGGATTCCGTACACCACCGTCAGACAGTACAGGAGTTCCACATATTATGGAACATTCTGTTCTGTGTGGATCAAAAGAATTTCCGGTGAAGGACCCATTTGTAGAGCTTGTGAAAGGTTCTCTGAATACATTTTTGAATGCGATGACTTATCCGGACAAGACAGTATATCCGGTGGCAAGCTGTAATGACAAGGATTTTCAGAATCTGATGCATGTTTATATGGATGCAGTATTTTATCCAAATATTTATCAGCATGACAAGACATTCCGCCAGGAAGGATGGAGCTATAAGCTGGATGATCCAGATGGAGAATTGACGATCAGTGGTGTTGTTTATAATGAGATGAAAGGAGCATTCTCTTCTCCGGAAGGTGTGCTTGACCGCGTGGTTCTGAATTCTCTGTTCCCGGATAATGCGTATTCCGTAGAGTCCGGTGGAGACCCAGAGATGATTCCAGAACTTACTTATGAGCAATTTTTAGATTTCCATAGAAAGTATTATCATCCATCTAACAGCTATATTTACCTGTATGGTGACATGGATATGGAAGAAAAATTAAGATGGCTTGATGAGAAGTATTTGTCAGATTTTGAGAATGAACCGGTGGATTCAGAGATTCATCTGCAGAAGCCATTTACAGAGATGAAGGAAGTGGTTCAGGAGTATTCCATCGCAAGTGAAGAGAGTGAGGAGGACAACACATATCTTTCTTATAATAAAGTGATCGGTACGACACTGGATGAGAAGCTGTATCTTGCATTTGAGATTTTGGATTATGCACTTCTGTCCGCACCGGGAGCACCGCTGAAGAAAGCACTTCTGGATGCAGGTGTTGGAAAGGATATTTCCGGATCTTATGACAATGGAGTTTGTCAGCCGATCTTCTCGGTAATTTCTAAGAATGCGAATGTAGAGCAGAAGGAAGAATTCGTTCGTGTGATTGAAGACACACTGAAAGACATTGTGAAAAATGGAATCAATAAGAAAGCACTCCGTGCCGGAATCAACTATCATGAGTTCCGTTTCCGTGAGGCAGATTTCGGAAATTATCCGCGTGGACTGATGTATGGATTGCAGTTGTTTGACAGCTGGCTGTATGATGAGACGAAACCATTTATCCATATGCAGGCAATTCCGACATTTGAATTCTTGAAAGAACAGGTGGAGACAGGATATTTTGAAGAACTGATTCAGAAATATCTTCTTGATAACACACATGGTTCTATCGTTATTATCAAACCGGAGCGCGGACGTACTGCAAGAATGGATAAGGAACTTGCAGATAAGCTTCAGGCATACAAAGACAGTTTGTCAAAAGAAGAAATCGATGCACTTGTGAAAGCAACGAAAGAGTTGGAAGAATATCAGGAAGAAGAGTCGGCACCGGAAGATCTGGCGAAGATTCCTGTACTCGGACGCGAAGATATTTCCAGAGAAATCGCACCGATTTATAATAAAGAGCTTGAGGCAGGCGGAGTGAAGCTGGTACACCACGAAGTTGAGACGAATGGAATCGGATACACAGCGCTTTTGTTTGACTTGTCCGGTATTCCGGAAGAGAAACTTCCATATATCAGTATTTTGCAGAGTGTGCTTGGAATTATTGATACAAAGAATTATGAATACAGTGAATTATTTAATGAGATCAATGTACACACAGGAGGAATCGGAACTTCTCTGGAGCTTTATACAGATGTAACAAAGGTAAAAGAGAAAGAATTCCGTGCGACGTTTGAAATCAAAGGGAAAGCGCTGTATCCGAAGATGGATGTTCTGTTCTCCATGATGCGTGAAATCTTAATGGAATCTGACCTTGGAGACGAGAAACGTCTAAAAGAGATCTTAGCAATGCTCAAATCCAGACTGCAGATGTCCTTCCTGTCATCCGGACATACAACAGCAGCCCTTCGCTCTCTGTCTTATACTTCACCGATGGCGAAGTTCAAGGATGATACAGATGGAATCGGTTACTATGAGGTTGTAAAGGAACTGGAGGAAAACTTTGAGGAGAAGAAAGCAGAACTGATTGAAAACTTAAGACAGATTGCACAGCAGATTTTCCGCAAGGATAATCTAATCATCAGTTATACTTCATCAGCGGATGGTCTTGCACCGATGGAAGAAGCATTTGCAAAGATTGCAGACACACTTCATACCGAGGAAAAGGAAGCAGAGATACCGTGTGAAATTCATTGTGTGAAACGCAACGAGGGATTCAAGACATCTTCAAAAGTTCAGTATGTTGCAAGAACAGGTAACTTTATCGACCGTGGTGTTGAGTATACAGGAGCACTTCAGATTCTGAAAGTCATCTTGAGCTATGATTATCTGTGGCAGAATGTCCGTGTGAAGGGCGGAGCTTATGGATGCATGAGCAGCTTCAATCGTATTGGAGAGGGATATCTGGTATCTTACCGTGATCCGAATTTGGAGAAGACAATGGAAATCTACGAAGGGGTTGTAGATTATTTGAAGAACTTCAATGTAGATGACAGAGACATGAACAAGTTTATTATCGGAACGATCAGTAATATTGACCGTCCGATGAATCCGGCAGCAAAGGGAAGCAGATCAATGAATCTTTATATGAACCATGTATCTGCTGAGATGATCAGGGAAGAGAGAGATCAGATCCTTGATGCACAGCAGTCAGACATTCGTGCACTTGCCGATGTACTTCAAGCATTACTTGATGCACATGAACTTTGCGTGATCGGAAGTGAAGAGAAGATTGAGGAGCAGAAAGAGATGTTCCTTGAAATAAAGACACTTTAAGATGGAAAAAGAAAGGAAAAAGTATGCAGGATAATTTTAAATCAGGATTTGTCACACTGATCGGAAGACCAAATGTTGGAAAATCTACTTTGATGAATCGTCTGATCGGACAGAAGATTGCAATCACATCAAATAAACCACAGACAACAAGAAACCGTATCCAGACTGTTCTGACAACAGAGGAAGGTCAGATTGTGTTCGTAGATACACCGGGAATTCACAAAGCAAAGAATAAACTTGGTGAGTATATGGTGAATATTGCAGAACGTTCGCTGAATGAAGTAGATGTAGTTCTCTGGTTAGTAGAGCCTTCTACATTTATCGGTGCAGGTGAGAAGCATATTATTGAGCAGTTAAAGAAGGTAAAGACACCGGTTATTCTTGTTATCAATAAAGTTGATATGGTGAAGAAGGAAGAGGTTCTTACTTTTATTGATGCATATCGCAAGGAATGCGATTTTGCGGAAATCGTTCCGGTATCTGCAAGAAGAGGCGATAATACGGATGAGCTTGTAAATGTAATTATGAAATATCTTCCTTATGGACCACAGTTCTATGACGAAGATACAATCACAGACCAGCCGGAACGTCAGATTGTAGCGGAGATTATCCGTGAGAAAGCATTGCACAGCTTGAATGAGGAGATTCCACATGGAATCGCAGTAGCAATCGATCAGATGAAAATGAATCATAAAGTGTGTCATATTGATGCAACAATCATCTGCGAGAGAGATTCCCATAAAGGGATCATCATCGGAAAACAGGGAAGTATGCTGAAAAAAATCGGAAGTACTGCAAGATTTGAGATCGAGCGTCTGCTGGATTGCAAAGTAAATTTGAAGCTGTGGGTGAAGGTTCAGAAGAACTGGAGAGACAGCGATTATATGATGAAAAATTTTGGATACAGGGAAGACGAGATGTAAGCCCTGAAATGCATTTGTGGTAAATTCTGAAGAAATTCTAAAGAAAAAAGTGCTGTTCCTTAAAGAATGGCACTTTTTTCTTTAATAAATGCCAAAGCCTATTGTTATTATGAAAAAGTGGAATAAAATAATGTTCAAGGATTGCGGGAAGTGCATAGCAATGAAGCAATCCGGTTACATCATAAAATGGGAAAAGAATGGAGAAAACAAGAAGTGAGACAAAGGACAGGGGATTTGGACAGAAAGAGAATAATAGAAATCTTACTCCCGCCGGTAATTGTTTTTCTGGTGAATTCAGCTGTCTACTGGGGATCACCGAGATTGACAGATACCAGTGAGTACCATAACCTGTCACTTGCATTAGATACAAAGATCCCAATGATCCCGGCATTTATTCTTGTTTATTTTGGATGTTACATTTTCTGGGTAATTAATTATCTGCTTGTATCATTGCGGGAGGAAGAGATAAAATACAGATTCTTTACGGCTGATTTGTATGCAAGAATCATTTGTTTTCTGTTTTTTGTGTTTTATCCGACAACAAATGTAAGACCAGAACTTGTCGGAAATGGAATTTTTGTTCAGGGCATGCGTTTTTTATATCAGATTGATAAACCGGTGAATTTATTTCCATCAATCCATTGTATGGCAAGTTGGTTCTGTTGTATTGGAATCAGGGGAGATAAAAAAGTACCGGTGTGGTATAAGATCGTATCTGTAATGATTGCAGTGTTGGTCTTTGTTTCTACGCTTGTAACAAAACAGCATGTAATTGTGGATGTGATCGGTGGAGTTGCGGTAGCGGAGCTGACCTGGTTTGTGAGCTGCCGGACAAACGGATGGAAAATTTACAGAAATCTGGTTCGTAAAGCAGGAGGAGAAAATGGAAAATAAAAAGAAAATGATATTTAATGTACTTTTTCTCTTTCTTGTCTTTGCGGCAACAATCTATGGAGTATTCCATGGGGAGGATTTAAGTGAGATTGCAGAAATTCTGAAAACAGTGAATTTATACTGGTTGCTTCCGGGTGTTGCCTGTGTGATTCTCTTTATCTGGGGAGAGTCAATTATTATATTTTATATGATGCATACGCTTGGTATTCATCTAAAGAAATGGAAATGTTTCTTGTTTTCCTCTGTAGGATTCTTTTTCAGCTGTATCACGCCATCCGCAACAGGAGGACAGCCGGCGCAGATTTATTATATGAAGAAAGAGAAAATTCCAATCCCGGTATCAACGCTTGTATTGATGATTGTCACGATTACCTATAAGATGGTTCTCGTTGTGATCGGTCTTGGACTTATGATCTTCGGCAGGGGATTCATCAGAACACATATGTATGATATCCGTCATATTTTTTATCTTGGAACAGGACTAAATGTATTTTGTGTGTCTTCTATGCTGCTCCTTGTATTTCATCCGGTGCTTGCGCGTTCTATTCTTGTAAAAGGGATGGAACTGCTGGAAAAAATGCATCTGATGCGATATAAAAGTACAAGAATTGAGAAACTGAATGCATCGATGGATCAGTATCATACAACCGCGGTTTATCTGAAAAATCATATAATGGTACTGGTCAATGTATTTGCAATCACATTATTTCAGAGGTTCGCACTGTTTACAGCAACCTGGTTTGTATATAAGGCATTTGGACTGTCCGGAACGAATGCATTCGTGATCATTCTTCTGCAGTCTGTGATTTCAGTTTCTGTGGATATGCTGCCACTGCCGGGTGGGATGGGAATCAGTGAAAAACTGTTTTCGATGATTTTTGAGCCGGTTTTTGGAAGTGCACTTTTGATTCCGGGAATGATCTTAAGCAGAGGACTTGGATATTATACAGAATTATTGATCAGTGCAATTTTTACGATCGTGGCGAATTTTACAATAGGAAGAAACTTAAGGAAGAAAGCATAAATAAAATGGAGAGTTATTCTGAAAAGAATAAAAACAAGGGGGAAATAAAATGTTAGGTGTTTATGATTACACAGTTATACTTACATATATCAGTCTGTGGATTTCGATTGGTGGGATGATGCTGTCATTGAATGGACATCTGGATCTTGCAGTATTGTGTCTTGCACTGTCTGGTCTGTGTGATATGTTTGATGGGAAGATTGCAAGAACAAAGAAGGATAGAACAGAAATAGAGAAACGTTTTGGAATCCAGATTGATTCCCTATGTGACATTGTCTGTTTTGGAGTTGGACCGGCGATCATCTGTTATTGTATGGGAATGAATGGGGTTGTCGGTGTTCTTATTCTTATGTTTTATGTATTGGCAGGATTGATCCGTCTGGCATGGTTTAATGTAACAGAAGAGTGCAGGCAGGATGAGACAACAGAGAACAGAAAGTGTTATCAGGGATTACCGATCACATCCATGTCGATCGCATTACCGATTCTTGTTGTGCTTCGCCCATTTTTGCACTGTGATTTCAGAATTGCACTGCATGCGATGGTTCTTCTTGTAGGACTTCTGTTTGTTATGGATTTCAAATTAAAAAAGCCGGGGAATAAGACACTTTCTGCATTAGTCGGAGTAGTAGCGGTTGCAGTAGTCTGGACATTGAGACGAAGATTCATGTAAGAGGAGAGATTATGATTTATGCAGACAGAAACGGAAACAGGACGGAGAAAACAACAGGACAGGACAGATTCCTGGAATATATCTATGGACATACATTGACAAGAATGATGCTGAAACCATTGCTTGGTTCCAGGGTATCCCGACTTGGTGGAAAAGTGCTGGACAGCAGAGTATCCAGGCTGTTGATTCCATCGTTTGTCAGAAAGAATCAGATTGATCTGTCAATCTATGATAAGAATCATTATTCTTCTTATAATGACTTTTTTACGCGTAAGATTTTAGCAGAGGAACGTCCGATTGACGGAAGAAAAGAAGTACTGATCAGTCCTTGTGACGGGAAAGTGACAGTTTGTCCGATTCAAAGGGATGGACTTTTTCTTATCAAACAGACACAGTATACAGTCCGTAGTCTTCTGAAGGATGAAAAGCTTGCGAAACGCTATGAAGGTGGAACAGCTTATATAATCCGTCTCACGGTAGATGACTACCACAGATATTGTTATGTAGCAGATGGTGTGAAATCTGCACAGCGAAAGATCAGAGGAGTATTCCATACAGTAAATCCGGTGGCAAATGACTATGCTCCGATTTACAAGATGAATACAAGGGAATATTGTCTTGTACAGACAGAAGAACTGGGAACCGTTTTGCAGATGGAAGTCGGTGCTCTTATGGTTGGACGGATTAAGAATCATAAGAAGAAAGTATCTGTTGTACACCGGGGAGAAGAAAAAGGAATGTTCGAGTTTGGCGGGTCTACAGTCGTTCTTTTGACAGAGCCGGGAAAAGTGCAGACGGATGAAGATCTGGTGAGAAACAGTGCAACCGGTGCAGAGACATTGATAAAGATGGGTGAGAAAATCGGTGAAAAATGTCAGAAAGAACCGTTTTTGGGCGAGAACTGAGGATTTTCTATAGCATTCTAAATTAAAGTGTGCTAAAATGGCTGTGTTTGTTGATGAAACACAGCCATTTTTTGCAAATATGCAGATAAGACAGAGAGAAGGAGGAAAATTCAGGTGAAAAAGAGAAGAATGCTTGCAGTTCTTTTGATTGTTGCACTTGCAGTTGCTTCTTTTTCCGGTTGCGGAAAGAAGAAGGAAAAAGGAAGAGCCAAAGAAAGAGACAAAGCAGGTAGTGCAAGAGGAAGAAGAGCCGGAAGAAGTAGAAGAGCCGGAA
>ENA-OQHF01000325-OQHF01000325.1-human-gut-metagenome-genome-assembly--contig:-NODE-325-length-30472-cov-4.844027_pt1 | contig 30472 bp, 38 predicted proteins | sample MGYA00242559_ERZ504709 | MGnify/ENA primary metagenome ERZ504709 (study PRJEB26092, sample SAMD00036203) | human gut metagenome | host: Homo sapiens | study: EMG produced TPA metagenomics assembly of... | reverse complement strand
ATGTGAGCGGTATGGTATTGTCTACATCTGACCGGTGCGTGGTCAGCGGAGATCTTTCACTGATGAGTGACGGACAGATCCGTTTCAGCCAGATGGAAAATAATGATAATACAGTTTCCGTTGGAGATCAGATTGTTACATCTTATATCAGTGACAAGTATCTGCAGGGAATCCTGATCGGATATGTCAGTGAAGTGACGGTTGATTCCAATAATCTGACCCGGTCCGGATATATTACACCGGCTGTTGATTTTAAAAAATCTGCAGGAGGTACTGATTATTACATCCACCAAAGCAGATCTGACCGGAGGAGAAAAAAAATAGGAGGAATACGGAAATGAAGATGTTGAAGTTTAAAAGATTTATCACGACAGCAGTGATCCTGCTGGCTGCCTATCTTCTTCAGAGTACGGTATTTTCTCATCTGGAATTGGCCGGGATCAAACCAAACCTGCTGCTGATCGTTACAGCAGCTTTTGGTTTTATGAGAGGGCCGAAGGAGGGAATGTGGATCGGACTGGCAGCGGGGCTGTTACTGGATGTTCAGTGTGGAGATATCATTGGATTTTACGGCTTGATCTATCTGCTGGTGGGAGCATTGAATGGCCTGTTTGAGCAGCTTTTCTTTGATGAGGATATCAAACTTCCGCTGTTCCTGATCACACTGAGTGAGTTTCTGTATGGGATCGTGATCTATTTTCTGATGTTCCTTCTGAAAAGTGATTTTAAGTTCCCGTATTATCTGGGCAGGATCATTGTGCCGGAACTGATCTATACGATCATGGTTACGCTGATCGTGTATCCGCTGATCCTGTGGGTAAATCATAAACTGGAAGCTGAAGAGAAAAGGAGTGCAAGTAAATTTGTTTAGAAATATTTGGGACAGGATTAAAGAGGCGGGGGCGTATCTTTTAAATTCCAGACTGGTCATGCTGATCCTGGTATTCTGCTTGAGTTCCTCAATTCTGATCGGCAGACTTTTCTATCTGCAGATCGTGAAGGGGGAGGATTATCTGCAGAACTATGAGCTGTCTATCCGACGTACAAGCACGATCCAGGGAACAAGAGGAAATATTTATGACCGGAACGGGGAACTGCTGGCATATAACAAGCTCGCATATTCGGTGACGATCAATCTTTCCACGGTAGAGAATGCGATTACGACAACAAGGCGTGCCGAGAAGAATCAGGAGATCAACCGAATCCTGGATAAAGTTCTGTCGATTGTTGAAGAGCATGGAGATTCGGTGATTTCCAGTTTCGGGATCGTACTGGATTCGGCAGGGGAATATCAGTTTACACAGACCAGTGAGACACAGAGACTGCGTTTTATTGCGGATGTATATGGAAAAGCGAAGATCGATCAGCTGACAGAGAAGCAGAAAAATCAGACGGCAGCGGATGTGATCCATTATCTCTGTTCAGATGAGCGGTATGGATATGGACTGGATGAATCCAGCCTGGATGCGGCTTATATCTTAAAGATGATCAATATGCGGTATGCAATGAACCTGAACAGTTTTCAGCAGTACATTGATACAACGCTGGCATCGGATGTCAGTGACGAAACTGCGGCTGCAATCATGGAGAACAAGGATATCCTGACCGGAATCGATATTACGGAAGATTCAGTCAGAAAATATACGGATGCAGAGTATTTTGCATCAATCATCGGTTATACAGGGCAGATTTCCCAGGAGGAGTATGATGCTCTTTCAGAGGATGATAAAAAGAGATATTCTCTTTCGGATACTGTAGGAAAGGCAGGACTGGAGCAGACATTTGACAGTGTGCTGCAGGGTACAAAAGGAAAAACGACCGTCTATGTTGATAATCTCGGACGTGTGACGGATACTGTGAGCAGAAAAGAACCGGAGGCAGGAAATGATGTTTATCTGACGATTGATAAGAATCTGCAGGAAAATACTTATAAGCTGTTGGAAAGAAAAAGTGGCGGGAATCGTTCTTGCCAAACTTCAGAATGTCCTGACCTATGATCCATCCAATGTCAGTGATTCCAAAAATCTGATCATTCCGGTTGGGGATGCATATTATAATCTGATCGGGAACAGTATTATTGATACAGGACATTTTGTGAAAGATGATGCAAAGACAGCAGAAAAGGCGGTTTACAGTATATTTCAGCCGAAACGGGAAGAAGCGGTCGCAGCGATCATAGCCCAGATGCAGAACAAAGATGCAGCGGCATACAAAGATCTGGATGATGAAATGAAGGGCTATATGGACTATGTCTGTGATACGGTGCTTACAAAAAATACAGGCATCCTTAATTCAGATCTGATCGATAAAAATGATGATACTTATATTTCATGGGCAAAAGATGAAGTAATCAGTCTTTACACGTATCTGAATTATGCAATTTCAAAGAACTGGATCGATACGACAAAGCTGGGAGAAAATTCTTATTCGAGTTCAGAGGAGATTTATCAGGAGATTTTGAACTATCTGCAGGATTATTTGAAAAATGACAGCAGTTTCGACAAACTTCTCTATGAAAATCTTATAAAATCAGGAAGTGTTACAGGAAATCAGGTTTGTGCGATCCTTTACGAGCAGGGGGTACTTCCGATGGATGAGTCTGCATATAACGGTCTTTTAAGCGGCAGTATCGGTGCTTTTTCCTGGCTGACAGGAAAGATTCAGAATCTGGAGATCACACCGGGGCAATTGGCTCTGGAGCCGTGTTCTGCAGGGGCAGTCGTTACCGATCCGAAGACCGGAAAAGTGCTGGCATGTGTTTCTTATCCGGGATATGATAATAACCGGTTATCCAATGTGATGGATACAGATTATTACGTACAGTTAAGTACCGGGCTTTCACGTACTTTCTACAACAGGGCAACGCAGGAAAAGACAGCACCCGGATCAACCTATAAGATGATGTCTTCCGTAGCAGGTCTGACAGAAGGTGTGATCGGTGGTGGAACGTATCTGCCATGTACGGGTGAGTTTGACAAGATCACGCCGAGTCCGAAATGCTGGATCTATCCAAGTGCCCACGGCAGTCTGAATGTAGTGGGAGCAATTCAGCATTCCTGTAATGATTTCTTCTATGAAGTGGGTTACAGACTCGGACAGGACGAAAATGGGAATTATGATAGCAGTGTCGGACTGGAAAAACTTGAAAAATACGCAAGCATGTTCGGACTGGATCAGACTTCAGGGGTGGAAATCCCGGAGTCCGATCCACAGATCTCTGATACAGATGCAGTTCGTTCTGCAATCGGACAGGGTACGAACAACTACACAGTAAGCCAGCTTAACCGTTATGTGACGGCTGTAGCAAACCGGGGAACCGTATATAAGCTCTCTCTGGTAGGAAAGACGACAGATGCTGATGGAAAGCTGATCAAAGAGTATGAACCGGAAGTCGTAAACCAGATGGATGAAGTAAGCTCCTCCACATGGGACCTGGTTCATAACGGTATGGAAAGCATGGTGAAAAATTCATCGGTATTTTCAAAAATGGAGATTGCGATGGGCGGAAAGACCGGTACTGCACAGCAGAGTAAAGTGCATCCGGATCACGTTCTGTTTGCAGGATATGCACCTGCGGATGATCCTCAGATCGCGATCACAGTCCGTATTGCCAATGGATACAGTTCCAATTATGCGGCAGAAATCGGACGGGATATCACAAAAGTATACTTTGATGCCAATGCAGCGAAAGATCTGATTACAGGAAAAGCATCATCACTTGGAAAGGCTGGTTCAGGAGATTAAGAGCAGGGGGATTTTAGTATGGACAGGCTGGTGACGATAAAAAGCAATCGATACGGGATGGAACTCCGCATGAACCCGGATGTTCCTTTTGAGGAGATACAGAAGGCGGTAGTCGAAAAATTCACAGATGCGGCAAGATTTTTTAAAAATGCCCGGATGGCGATCAGCTTTACGGGAAGGACTCTGACTGCCACTGAGGAAGAAATACTGATCCAGACGATTACGGAGACGACCGGCGTGGAGCTTCTCTGCATTATCGATCAGGATGAAAAGAGAGAACTGATGTACAGAAGCATAGTAGAACAGACGCTTTCCAATATACAGAAGCGGGAAGGTCAGTTCTATAAAGGGACGCTCAGAAAGCGTCAGGTACTGGAAAGTGAATCAAGTATCGTGATCCTGGGAGATGTAGAACCCGGAGCAAAAGTGGTCTCAAAGGGAAATATAGTCATTGTCGGAGATCTTTACGGATCTGTACACGCAGGAGCGTATGACAACAGAGATGCTTATATCGTCGCATTGTCCATGCAGCCGAAAAGACTTTGTATTGGAGATATTGAAGCAAAACGCCAGTTGATCTCACAGGAAAGTCTGAACGTGAGAGGACCGAAGATTGCTGTAGTAGACGGGGGACGCATCTACTTAGATCCATTGACAGATTAAATGCTCATACAAAGAGGCAGGAGGAATATACAGCATGAGTGAAGTAATTGTTATTACATCAGGAAAAGGTGGAGTCGGCAAGACAACGACAACAGCTAATATTGGAATCGGACTGGCAAAACTGGGAAAGAAGGTGCTTGTGATCGATACGGATCTGGGACTTCGTAATCTGGATGTCGTTCTGGGACTGGAGAATCGCATTGTCTATAATCTGGTGGATGTGATCGAGGGAAAATGCAGACCCAAGCAGGCCATCATCAAGGATAAACGTTTTCAGGATCTGTATCTGCTGCCATCTGCACAGACAAAAGATAAATCCAGTGTATCACCGGAGCAGATGAAGAAGCTGACGGAAGATCTGAGAGAAGACTATGATTTTGTACTTCTGGACTGCCCGGCAGGGATTGAACAGGGGTTTCAGAATGCCATTGCAGGAGCTGATAAAGCAATCGTTGTGACAACACCGGAAGTATCCTCCATCCGCGATGCAGACAGGATCATCGGGCTGCTGGAGGCCTCCGGTATCCGGGATAACCAGCTTGTGATTAACAGACTGCGTGTGGACATGGTCAAAAAAGGAGATATGATGTCAGTGGAGGATGTGACGGAGATCCTTGCGATTGATCTTTTAGGAGTCATTCCGGATGACGAATCCGTGGTGATTGCAACCAATCAGGGAGAACCGGTCGTAGGCGAGGAAAGTCCGGCAGGAAAAGGATATGAGAATATCTGCCGCCGTCTGACAGGAGAGGAGATTCCGGTGACGGATTTTTCACGGCATAGCGGAATCAGAAAAAAACTTTCGGGTTTATTTCATCGCAGGTAGGAGGGGAATCATATGAGTGTACCTTCTGTTGCCATTGCAAAAGACAGACTGAAAAATCTGTTGATGTCAGACAGGATTCAATGTACACAGGATATGACGGAAAGGCTTTCAAAGGATCTGTATCAGGTAATCGCCAAGTATATGGAGCTTGATCCGGAGAAAGTGACGATAGAGATTACAAGGAACGATATACATATAAAATATACAGGAGAAAATCATTGAAAAAGCTATTTTCCAATATGAAACAACGTTACAGTTTAAGAGATTACAAATTCAGCCTGGTCGTGCTGGTGCTTGCTATTTCTGTGATCGGAATCTTTATGGTCAGAAGTGCAAGACCGGAGTATATGACGCGGCAGATCCTTGGAGTGGTTCTTGGAGTGGCGGTCATGGTCGTTATTTCCCTGATTGATTATAACTGGGTTCTGAATTTTTACTGGCTGCTTTATGGAATCAATCTGATCCTGCTGATCGCCGTCTTGCTGGTAGGAACATCTTCCCATGGAGCAACCCGCTGGCTGGATCTTGGATTCGTGCAGTTTCAGCCTTCGGATCTTGCGAAAATTCTGACAATTTTGTTCTTTGCAAGATTTTTAATGGACAGGGAAGAGAGTATTAAAAGTCCGAAGACGATCCTGCAGGCAGTGGTATTGATTCTGCCAACACTGGCATTGATCGTAATGCAGCCGAACCTTTCAACTACGATCTGTGTTGCAGCTTTATTCTGTGCATTGCTTTATATTGCAGGACTGAGTTATAAAATTGTCGGACCGGCACTGCTGATTCTGATCCCGGCAGTTATCATTTTTCTGACGATTGCAGTACAGCCGAATCAGCCATTGCTGAAAGATTACCAACAGAAACGTATTCTTGCGTGGCTGGAACCTGAAAAGTATACAGATGAGGATTCCTATCAGCAGCTTAATTCAGTGAAAGCAATCGGATCAGGGCAGCTTTTGGGAAAAGGATACGATAATGATGAAGCTACTTCCGTTAAAAATGGAAACTTTGTATCAGAGCCTCAGACAGATTTTATTTTTGCAATTATTGGTGAAGAATTAGGATTTGTGGGTTGTTGTGTCGTTATATTTTTGTTATTATTGATAGTGATAGATTGTATTCTGATCGGACTAAAGGCGAAGGATACCGGAGGACGGATCATCTGTGGAGGCGTGGCATCACTGGTGGGGATTCAGACATTTATCAATATCAGTGTTACGACGATGATCTTTCCGAATACAGGACTTTCCCTTCCTTTTGTAAGTTATGGCCTGACCTCAATTGTATGCTTTTATATGGGGATAGGGTTCGTACTGAATGTAGGGTTACAACCTAATAAATATCAGTAAAGAGAGGTTGACATTTATGAACATAGGACTGGTAGCACATGATGCAAAGAAGAAACTGATGCAGAATTTCTGTATCGCATATAGAGGAATCCTGAGTAAGCATAATCTTTATGCAACGGAGACAACAGGGATTCTGGTAGAGAATGTGACGAATTTAAGTATTCATAAGTATCTTCCGGGACATCTTGGAGGAAAGCAGCAGCTCGGTTCCCAGATTGAACATAATCAGATGGATCTTTTGATTTTTTCCGTGATCCGCTGACGCCACATTCTCATGAACCGGATGTCAATGATATTGTAAAGTTATGCGATATTTATAATATTCCGATCGCAACGAACATTGCGACAGCAGAGGCTCTGATCCTTGCACTTGACCGTGGAGATTTAGACTGGCGGGAGATGTATAAATAATTATGAGCAGAAGACGTAGAAGACGAAGAAAAAGAAGGAATCCGGCCGGCAGACTGATCGCACTGGTTCTGACGCTTGTTGTGGCAGGAGGTGCTGCGGCAGGTGGAATATGGTATTATGCGGAACATAGCGGCAATCCTCTGACAGAGTATGCAGATGAAAAGTATAATGCAGACTTATATCGGGCAGAACCATTTTCAGAAACTCTGTGTGTAAGTGCGGAAAATGTTGCACTGGATGGGTTTACAGATGAACCTTCCCTGCATGCGGCAGGACTTTTTAATCTGAATGAGCGGTCTGTTGAATATGGATACAGATTATACGATAAGCTTTATCCTGCAAGCACAACAAAGCTTATGACAGCATATCTTGCCCTGAAGTATGGAAAGCTGGAAGATATGGTGACGGTAACAGACAGCGTGACGGGATTTGCAATAGATGAGGTGGTCTGCGGACTGTATCCGGGCGGACAGGTGAAGCTTTATGATCTGCTGTGCGGTCTGCTCCTGAAATCGGGGAATGACTGTGGTGTTGCGATCGCAGAGTATATCTCGGGAAGTGTTGAAGCTTTTGCAGAATTGATGAATGAAGAGGCAAAGGAACTGGGAGCGACCGGAACGCATTTTGTGAATCCACATGGATTGCATGAGGATGATCATTATACAACGGCATATGATCTGTATCTGATTTTTAATGCATGTATTCAGAATGATACATTTAAGGAGATTATTTCGATGTCATCCTATACAATGAGTATTGGGGATGCAGCGGGAAATACACATAGTCTGGAAGTCCTTCCGACAAATTATTATTCTCTTGGAAAGACTGAGGCACCGGAGGGAATCAAAGTTTTTGGTGGTAAGACGGGAACGACGGACCAGGCGGGATGCTGTGTTATTCTGTATAGTGAAGATATGGAGGCACATCCTTATATTTCTGTGATTATGGGAGCAGAAGATAAGGCATTCCTTTATCAGGAAATGAACAGGCTCTTAGAAGCAGAAAAAGCACTTTCTGAATGATATCATTCAGAAAGTGTCTTTTTTAGATTGTATGAAAATTTACGCAATCTTTTGAAATCCTGCGTTATTCTGACATAGAACCGATACGTCCAAATAAGCTGATCAGATATAATCCGCACAGACCGACGATCGTATATATGATTCTGGAGAGCCAGCTCATATTACCGAACAGGAAAGCAACAAGATCAAACCGGAAGATGCCGATCAGGAGCCAGTTCACTGCACCGATGATTACCAGCGTCAGTGAAGTATTATCAAACCACTTCATGTATTTTCCTCCTTTACCTATCAATACTTTTATTATTACCGCAAATACTGGAATTATACATAAAATAATGGTATACTGTTTTAGTTATGAAAATAGTACGGAGAGAAAGGAGCTATTTTGGCTGCAAAAAAAAGCGAATCTGTTAATATCAGAAAATATAAAGGCAAAAGAGAACTTAATATAGGAATCTTTCTTTTTGTTATTGTATTATTTTATCTGATCGTAACGCTTGTTCTGTATTTGTCCGAAGATACACCTTCTGTATATGAAGTGAGGGAAGGAAGTATTGTGAAAGATACATCTTATACCGGACTGATCATCCGGGATGAGCAGGATATAAAATCAGAAGGCTCAGGATATATTTATTATTATTTTAATGATAATTCAAAAATAAAGGCAGGGGCAAATGTATATGCGTTGGTACCGTCCAGGCTGGAGACCGGATCTTCCGACAGTGCGAAAGCTTCAACATCGGTGAACTCGGAAGTGCAGACCTCGATCACGCACAGGATCGAAAATTTTAATGACAGTTTTACCGAGATGGACTTTTCTACCGTTTATTCTCTGAAGGATGAGATTAATACATATCTGCAGAGCAATGTCAGTGAAACGAAGATGCAGCAGCTTGATACAGTGATCGCTGCAAGCGGGCAGAGCGTATCGTCCTATCCTTCTTCAGCAGATGGAATTATGACTTTCAGTACGGATGGAATGGAAGAACTGACAAAAGATACATTTACTGCGGAAGATTTTGACCGGACCGAGTATTCTCAAAAGGAGCTGACAGATCAGGTTAAAGTAAAAAAAGGAGATTCGATCTACCGACTGATCACCAGTGAGAACTGGTCTGTGATCGTTCCGTTAGAAGAGGAAACTGCGAAGAAGATCCAGGATGAGGAAATTACGAGTATCCAGGTGAGGATCGATAAGGACAGCCAGAAGATGGTGGCGGATCTTTCTGTGATTGAAAAAGACGGTGCTTATTATGGCTGCCTGGATTTTGATAATTCCATGATCCGGTATGCGGATGAGAGGTATCTGAATATTGAACTGATCTTTGAAGATGAAAGTGGGCTGAAAATTCCAAAGTCAGCAGTTGTGGAAAAGCCTTATTATGAGATCCCATCCACATGCATTACGACCGGTGCGAACAGCACATCAGCAGGGGTGATCGTTGTAGATAAGAATGGAAATGGAAAGTTTACGATCCTGGAAAATTATTATCTGGATGAGGACAAAGGGACGGCATACATTTCACAGGAAGAATTTCCACAGGGAACGGTTCTGATCCAGCCGGATTCAGAGGAACGTCTGACTTTGACGGAAACGACAGGAATAAAAGGAGTTTACAATGTAAATAAAGGATATGCTGTATTTAAAAGAGTGACGATCCTCTGTGAAAGCGATGAATACTATATCGTAAAAGAAAGTGAAAAAGGCGGTTTATCCAATTATGACCATATCATTCAGAACGGGACAAGTGTTCATTCTGAAGAAGTGGTATTTCAATAAGAAAATCAATTTCCTACAGGAGGAGTCATTATGTTAAAAGACCAGTTGCAAGAAGTGGAAAAAAGGATTCAGGCAGCCTGCGACAGAGCAGGAAGAAAAAGAGAAGAGGTAACGCTGATCGCAGTGAGTAAGACGAAGCCCGTTGAGACGCTGCAGGAGGCATATGATCTTGGTGTACGGATTTTTGGCGAGAATAAAGTACAGGAACTGACAGCGAAATACGAGGCACTTCCAAAGGATATCCACTGGCATATGATCGGGCATCTGCAGACTAATAAAGTAAAATATATCATTGATAAAGCAGAGCTGATCCATTCCGTTGATTCACTGAAGCTTGCAGAGACGATTGAAAAGGAAGCTGCGAAGCATGATCTGATTGCTGACATTTTGGTGGAGGTCAATGTAGCGGAAGAGGAAAGTAAATTCGGAATGAAAATGGAAGAAGTGATTCCGTTTGTGGAAAAAGTGTCCGCATTTCCTCATGTACGGGTAAGAGGTCTGATGACGATTGCTCCATTTGTAGAAGACCCAGAGGAAAATCGCAGTATTTTTGCAGATTTACATAAATTATATATTGACATTAAGAAGAAAAACCATGATAATGATACTGTGAGTGTACTTTCAATGGGGATGACCAATGATTATGAAGTCGCAATAGAAGAGGGAGCGACGATGGTACGTGTGGGTACAGGAATCTTTGGTGCCAGAAATTATGTGGTTTAACCGGTTTCTGAGTAAGAAAGTACAAAATAAAAGGATGTTCCACAGTGAGGGAGCATGAGATAAGGAGTGTAAAAATGGGCGTATTTGATAAATTCTTAGACATCATGAAGTTAAATGAGGACGATTATGATGATCAATATGATGAGTATGATGAAGGTGGATTCTACGACGATGATGAGTATGAAGAAAAGCCACGTCATAGTTTCTTTGGAAAGAAAAATAATAGCAGCAAGGAAGACAGCTATAAAGATTTTGATGTAGAGGAAGAAAAGGAATTTCAGCCTGCAAAGAGTAAGGTTACGCAGATGCGTACACCTGCGAGACATAGCAGCAGCGGTAATATGGAGGTCTGTGTAGTGAAGCCGGGATCAGTGGATGATTCCCGAGAGATCACGGAGACTCTGCTTGGCGGTCGTACCGTAATCCTGAATCTGGAAGGCATGGATCTGGATGTTGCCCAGAGAATTATTGATTTTATTTCCGGTGCTACTTTTGCAATTAATGGAAATCTTCAGAAAATTTCTAACTATATTTTCCTTGTTACACCGACGAACGTTGATATTTCCGGTGATCTTCAGGATCTTCTTGGAGGATCTATGGAGACAGCAAGTGTCCGTGGAAGATACTAGGATCCGTTATGGCGAAGAATTATAGTAATGGTAATAGTGAGAAGGAAGTTCATCTCTTAGAGAGGAGACTGATTGATCTGTCCAGAGTGGCTTATCAGCGGGACATTATTACATTTACAGATTTCCTGAACCTGAACGAACAGAATATATTACATACATTGCCGAAGGATAGCCTGTATACAGGTTATATCCTTTTTGGCGGGTATGCATCAGCAGAGCGTCAGATGGCGGCATTCATCCCTGAGGCTCTTTCTTTACGTTACGGGAAGAAGAATCTTCTGCCGGAGGAACTCGGATACCCGTTTCAGGCAGTGGAGATCTGTCCGAGGAACATCCGGTTTGCAGAGGATCTTACGCATAGGGATTTTCTTGGAGCAATCTTAAATCTGGGGATTGAAAGGAGCAGGACCGGTGATATTCTGCTGGAAGAACATCGGGCGTATCTTTTTGCACAGACAGAAATTGCAGAGCTGGTCAGCCGGGAACTGTCGAATGTGCGGCATACACCGGTGAAATGCCGTCTGACAGAACTCGAGGGAGTTGAATATGTTCCCCGCACAGAGGCGGTCAGAGGCACAGTTTCTTCAGTGCGGCTGGACAGTCTGCTCCCGTTGGCATTTTCGTCCTCAAGAAGCCGGTTGTCAGGCCTGATTGAGGGAGCAAAGGTATTTGTAAATGGGAAACTGATCACCAGTAATGGCTATCAGGTAAAAGAAACTGATCTGATTTCTGTCCGTGGAATGGGAAAATTCCGGTATATCGGCACAGGCGGGAAGACGAAGAAGAACCGTCTGAGTGTGGAGATTGAAAGATATATCTGAGCAATGAAATAAGGAGTGAATACGAAATGAAATCGTATAATAAAAAAATAAGTTGTCTGCTGGGGCTGGTTGGTTTCGCCCTGGCCCTGGCACTGGATCAGGTTACGAAATATTTAGCGGTAATGGATTTAAGGGAAAATGGTCCGGTGATCCTGATTAAAAATGTATTTCAACTGCAATATTTAGAAAACCGGGGAGCAGCTTTCGGGATCATGCAGAACCGGCAGTTCTTTTTTGTGGTGATCGCTGCTGTGATCCTGGGGATCATAGGATATCTGTATTCAAGAATGCCGTATACATCACACTATCGTATGCTGCGAATCTGTGCGGTGTTGATCGCATCCGGTGCAGTGGGAAATATGATTGACCGGATCCGGCTGAATTATGTAGTAGATTTCTTTTATTTCAGTCTGATCGATTTTCCGGTGTTCAATGTGGCAGACTGTTATGTGGTAATTGCCTGTATCTGGTTTGCGTGTCTGATCCTTTTTTACTATAAGGATGAATCAGACTTTGATTTTCTGAAAGCTTCAAAAAGAAAAGGAAATAAATAATATGGAACAGATGAGTCTCATATCTAAAAAAAATGGGGAAAGAATCGACAAGTTTTCTCGGAGAGAATCATGGACGATCTTTCCCGTTCTTATATTCAGAAACTTTTAAAGGACGGTCTGATCCTTGTGAATGGGAAAAAGGTGAAAGCAAATTATAAGCTGAATGAGGGGGATCAGATTGATGTGGAAGTGCCGGATCCGGAACCGCTGGATATTGCAGCAGAAAATATTCCGCTGGATATTCTGTATGAAGATGAAGATATTTTGATCGTGAATAAACCCAAGGGGATGGTCGTACACCCGTCTCCCGGACACCCGGATCATACGCTGGTCAATGCGATCCTGTATCATTGCGGAGAACATTTGTCCGGGATTAACGGTGTGATCCGTCCGGGGATCGTACATCGGATCGATATGAATACAACAGGATCACTTCTGATCTGTAAGAATGACCATGCACATCAGATCCTTGCGGAACAGTTAAAAGAACATTCGATCACCCGAAGATACCATGCAATCGTTCATGGCTCTTTAAAGGCTGATACAGGCACTGTAAATGCTTCAATAGGCAGACATCCGACCGACCGTAAAAAAATGAGTACAAAGGCTCTTAACGGCCGTCATGCAGTAACGCATTATAGAGTGCTGGAACGTCTGGGAAATTATACATATATCGAGTGTGAACTTGAGACAGGAAGAACGCATCAGATCCGGGTGCATATGGCAAGTATCGGACATCCGATCCTGGGGGATGATGTGTATGGTCCGGCAAAATGTCCGTTTCATTTGGAGGGGCAGACGCTGCATGCAAAGATCCTGGGGATCACGCATCCTGCTACCGGAGAGTATATGGAATTTGATGCTCCGCTCCCGGAGTACTTTATGAAGCTTTTAAGTACACTGCGGCAAAAGAAGTAAGAAAAGTGAAAATATGGATTGTATTATCAGAATAATTTGTATATAATAGTCATATGTAAAGGGAGTTCACAATTCCCTTTTATGCAAATTACATATATTGATGTTGCTTATTATAAATAATGGCTGGATGAATATGAATGGCTAGAAGGAGCGTGGACGATTATGAAGACAAATACGATCATTACCATAGGAAGGCAATATGGAAGTGCCGGAAGGGAGATTGGTTCTAAGGTTGCTGAGGCATTTGGAATCAAGCTTTATGATAAAGAGATGCTGGCACGTGCGGCAAAGGAAAGCGGAATCTGCGAGGAAATTTTTGAGACCCATGATGAGAAACCGACGAACAGTTTTCTGTATTCTCTGGTGATGGATACATATTCCATGGGGTATTCAGGAAGTACGTATACAGATATGCCAATCAACCATAAAGTATTTCTGGCACAGTTTGATGCAATCAAGAAGATTGCAGACGAAGGTCCGTGTATTCTTGTGGGACGCTGTGCAGATTATGCTTTGGAGTCTTATCCAAATGTAGTCAGCGTATTTATCCATGCTGATCTGGATGCAAGGATCAGAAGAATTGCAAGACTGTATAATCTGACGGATGCAAAAGCCAAAGATACGATCGTGAAGGCAGATAAAAAGCGTGCAAGTTATTATAATTATTATACAAATAAAAAATGGTCAGATTCTGCCAGTTATGAGCTTTGCCTGAACAGTTCAGAACTGGGGATCGAAGGAACTGCAAAAGCGATCGAGCAGTATGTTCAATTAAAAGAAAGTATTCAGAACGAGCAGCGTACGATTTAATTCAAGATCAGAAAAAGGAACGGAAAAGAAAAAGGACAGACCGGAAGGAATGATGAGTTCCCACTCTGTCCTTTTTTATCCAGAAGAATCCTTTTATACTTCCCTTAATTTTACTGCACCGGCAGCTCTGCGGCGGCGGTTTTCATCAATGGCAGCGTAATGCTTTTTCGTTGTATTTACGTCTTTATGGCCAAGAACATCTGCTACAAGGTAAATATCACCGGTTTCTTTATAGAGAGCAGTACCGTAGGTGCTTCGCAGTTTATGTGGTGTGATCTTTTTGTTCGGAGTGACTTCACGGGCATATTTTTTAACCATATTCTCGACTGCCTGGACACCCATACGTTTTCGTTGAGTGGAGAGAAAAAGTGCATTTTCATGACCACTTAACGGGACAGTACTTTTCCTGGTTGTATACAGATAAGTTTTAAGTGCATGTTCAACTTCTTCACCAAAATAGACGACCATTTCATTCCCGCCTTTCCGGGTTACTTTTATTCCATTATTTTTAAAATCAACATCCTGAACATCCAGACCGACACACTCCGATACACGGATTCCGGTTCCGAGAAGAAGAGTAAGAATCGCAAGATCCCGATTTTTTGTCTTCTCATAATAGGCAAGCCGCTGTCCGGTGAGATTCTCCCCACCATGCTCTACATAGTCAAGAAGCATGGCGATTTCGTCCGTATCAAGACGTATGATCGCTTTTTCATGCAGTTTTGGCATATCAACCAGTAAGGTAGGATTTTTTGAAATGATCTGACGCTTAAAATAATATCCGTAGAAGCTGCGGAGTGCAGACATTTTACGGGAAAGTCCTTTTTCAGTATTTGTGATCTGACGATCTTCTTCATTCTTATAGACTTTCAGATATTCCTGATATTCTTCAATATCAACAGGATCAAGCCGTTCAAGATCCTGAACTGTAAACTGGTCGATTGTATAATTTTTATAATGTGGGTTCACTTCCATAAGAAAATGAAAGAAAACCCGGATGTCATAGGCATAAGAAATTCTTGTGCGTGCAGAGGTTGTCGGCTCAACGGCACGAAAATAATCTTTTGTAAATGCAGGAAGTGTCTTCAGAATTTCCCGAAGACGTAAAGTCTGATCGATATAAGCCTGTTCGTGATAAGTCTTTGAAGGGGATGCGTCAAAAACCTCGGACGAATCAGGGGAGCTGATTTTTTTTTCGTTAGCTGAAGATGATTGATTCATAAGAAAAACCTCCTTAAGTCATGTATTTTTAAGTGCTCTGATATTCTGATATGCGGGTCAAAAGGTCTTTCACCCACCTATGAGCAAGCTCATGTGGGCTTAGACCTTTTGACCCTGGCATCATATAAATTATAGCATATACAGTCAGAATTTACCACATCTTTTGGAAAAATCGGTATTTGTCGTATAGATTGGCTTCTGTAAATAGAACCCGGAGAATGTTCTCCTGCCGTTGTATTCTTACTATCATTTAAGATGGAACATTGGAATATCACGCAGGATAAGGGATGCTTCTCCGGGTTCAGGGAGTGTATATATATCAATACATAGGGTGTATATTGATACCTTGGTTATCAATTATAAGCAATTATAAGATTCTGACCGGCTTCCAGCTGATCTGAATCAAGGGAATTGATCTCTTTCAGAACTTTTACATATTCTGGTACGGAGCTGTATTCGGAAGTCATTGTCTCTTCAGCAATGTTCCAAAGTGTATCTCCCGGCTGGATCTCAATACTTGTATAATAGACAGATCCTGTCTGGGAATGCGTGCTGTCAGCTGATACAGGAAATACATTCAGCATAATGCAGACAATCACTGCAATCAGTCCGCTGGCTGAAAAGAAAATAAACTGTCTGTGATGCTTCATTTTTTGCTCTTTTTCATCATAAGTAAATCCCCCTTTAGAATATTGAGTAACGTATTGTTCCTACTTGCTTATGTATGTATTATACTGCCCGAACAGATGTTTGTCAACAAGAAAAGGATAAAAATTCGAACATATTTTCGCAACAAAATGTTGCTTTTAAACAATGAATGGTACTATAAGGTATAAGAGTTTTATGTATACGGAGGCGTATTGGATATGGCAAAAGGTAATATCAGTAAAAAGCAGGAAGAGATTCTGCAATATATAAAAGATCAGATTCTGCAGAGAGGATTCCCACCGGCTGTCCGGGAGATCTGTGAGGCAGTACATCTGAAGTCTACCTCTTCTGTCCACTCCCACCTTGAGACACTGGAGAAGAACGGATATATCCGGAGAGATCCTACAAAGCCAAGAGCGATCGAGATCCTGGATGATGATTTCAATCTGCTTCGCAGAGAGATGGTTCAGGTTCCTATCGTGGGACGTGTGGCGGCAGGAGAACCGATTCTGGCACAGCAGAACATCGAAGATTATTTTCCGTTCCCTGCAGAGTATGTATCAAACAAGCAGCTCTTTCTTTTAAAGGTTCAAGGGGAAAGCATGGTGAATGCAGGAATCCTGAATGGAGATTATGTCCTGGTTGAAGAGGCAAAGACCGCAGAGAATGGAGAGAAAGTTGTAGCGATGATCGAGGATGGAGCTACAGTGAAGACTTTTTACAGAGAAGAAGGTGTGATCCGTCTTCAGCCGGAGAATGATTTTATGGATCCGATCATTGTGCAGGATGTGGTGATTCTGGGACGTGTTATTGGAGTTATGAGATTTTTTAAATAGAAAAAGAAGCTGGCAGATACCAGCTTCTTTTTCTATTGTATAGAAGTACTACTCTTCTATTTCCATTTTCAGAAAAGGTTTTGATTTCAGATTTATATAATTTATAATTCTTCTGCAGGAATTTCTTTTCCATCCTTCCAGATTCTTTCGAGATTATAGAAGAGACGGTTTTCTCTATCGAATACGTGGATGATCACATCGCCGAAATCCATCAGAACCCATTTTCCGGAAGCCTGTCCTTCTCTTTCTTTCAGAGGATAACCGGCTTTGTGAAGCTGCTCTTCCACATTTTCTACAAGTGCATTTACCTGGCTGTCACTGTTACCATGAGCGATAAGAAAGTAATCTGCAAGAACAGAAATACCGGAAATATCGATTACCTTGATATCTTCTCCCTTTTTTTCACTCAGAGCCTCGTATGCAATACGTGCCATTTCTTTTGCCTGATTCATATTATTCTCCTTTTTACAATAGAAAGATGTCGGGGGCAAAAGCCCCCGACTTTGATGCCTACGGATTGCTCCGTGCTAGCATCATAGAAATTATAAGTTTCAATACTCATTGGATCAACCGGCTTGCCGGTTTCACGAAGATACTCTACCGTATTTTTGGAACAGAGGCAGATAGCATCGTCAATCGACTGGAATGCAAGCTTTCTTACTTCCGGTAATCCGGGAATGAGTTTCCGGTTTGGTTCGATATAGTCAGCGATATAAATGATCTTTTCTAAAAGTGTCATGTCAGGACGTCCGGTGGTATGCCATCGGATCGCATCAAGGACACTCTGATCGGTGATTCCGTACTCATGTTCTGCAAGATAAACTCCAAGCTTTGCATGAACCAGTGCAGGCATCTGTTCTTCCGCATCAGAAAGAGCAATATTCTTCTTCCTGCAAAGCTGGATCTGTTCTTCCGCAGAGCAGTATTTTCCGCAGTCATGGAGCAGTCCGGCTGTCAGGGCAGCCTGGATTTCTTCCCCGTAGTTCATGGCAAGAGCTGCCGCGGTATACATGACACCGATAGTATGTTCATAACGGTCTTTTTTCAGCCGCCTGGAAAGTAATTTTTTTATCTCTCTGAGTTGTTCTGTCATTTATCTGTCTTCCTCCCTGTAGAGCTTTTGCTCCCGAATATAATCTGCAACATTGTCAGGAACCATAAAACGGACGGTAAGACCATCAGAAGCCCTTTTTCGGATTGTAGTTGAGGAAACCTCTACCAGTGGGGCACGAAGCAGTTCGATATTTGCTCCATAAGTCTGTTTCAGATACAGGATCTGTCCACGCATGGCAGAAATGTCCTTGTCATCCCGCATTGCTGCAAGGATCGTACAGGTTGTAAAAATCTCCCTGAAAAACCGCCACTCTTCAATGGAAAATAAGGAGTCAGCTCCAAGGATGAAATAAAAATCTACATCCGGGTACAGGCGGTTAAATTCCTTCATAGTCTGATACGTGTAAGAATGTTTTGTAGTATCAGCTTCTGAAAGATCAAGCTTAAAGTAGGGAATATGTTCGATCGCAAGACGAACCATTTCCACACGGTTTCTCAAAGCCTGCTCAGAATCTTTGGTTTCTTTATGCGGTGGATTTCCATTTGGAACGAACCAGATTTCGTCCAGTCCGAAATCTTCGTATGCAAATTCACCAAGAAGGAGGTGACCGATATGGATCGGATCGAACGTCCCTCCCATAATTCCAACTTTCATAAGCAACTCCTTATGGAAGGATTATTTTTTTCTTATCATCCTTACCTTCTCTGTAAAGTACAATTTTCTTTCCGATTACCTGAACTATTTCAGATCTGGTTCTCTGAGCCAGAGTTTCAGCCAGTTCTCTCGGATCGTCCATGCAGTTGTTCAGGACACTGATCTTGATCAGCTCGCGGGCATCCAGTGCCTCAGATACAGCCTGCGTAAGTCCGGGGTTCATACTTGCCTTTCCAATCTGGAAAATCGGATCCATTGTCATGGCAAGCCCTTTTAAATAGGCTCTCTGCTTTGTTGTCATAATCTTCTCTCCTAATCTTCAAAATCATTCAGAATCCGCTTTCTGTGCGGATTCTTATTTATAGTAATCAAACTGTAATCCGTACATACGGACTGTATCGCCTTCCTGGATGCCTGCATTTTCAAGATCCTCAAGGATGCCGGAATCTTTCAGGAATTTCTGGAAGAAAGCAAATCCTTTTTCAGAATCGAGGTTGGTATAGCCAAGCATCTTTTCAATCTTAGGACCTTCTACGACATACATTCCGTCGACCTGTTCTACCGTATATGGAAGATCCTCATAGATCAGTTCATCATCCGGGAAGTATTCCTGCTCAAAAATGACAGGTGCTGTATCCATCTGTTCCAACTGGCTGCTCACATAGTAAAGAAGTTCGGAAATTCCCTTGCCTGTTGCACCTGAAATAGGAAATACACGGATTCCCTTTGGCTCAAATTCATCTTTCAGACGCTGTACCGGATCGGACTCCGGTTCATAGATCAGATCGGTCTTATTTGCCGCAATCACCTGCGGACGCTGAGCAATTTCAGGATTATAGGCAGCAAGTTCGGCATTGATTTTGTAAATGTCATCGACAGGATCTCTTCCCTCTGTTCCAGCAGCATCAACGACGTGGATCATCAGCTTAGTACGTTCTACATGACGTAAAAATTTCATGTCCCAGTCCGACTCCTTCAGAAGCACCTTCGATCAGTCCGGGGATATCGGCCATGACAAATCCCTTGGCACCGTCCAGGTCAACAACGCCCAAATTAGGATTGAGAGTTGTAAAATGATAATTGGCAATCTTCGGTTCCGCATTTGTTACGCGGGATAAGAGGGTGGATTTCCCTACGTTCGGGAATCCGATCAGTCCTACATCAGCAATGACTTTCAGCTCCATATATACTTCCAGTTCGCGAGCCGGCTGTCCAGGCTGGGCATATTTCGGAACCTGCATGGTAGAGGTCGCAAAATGCTGATTCCCAAGTCCGCCCTTACCACCTTTGAGAACGATCTGGCGACGGTTGTCTCCCGACATGTCGGCAATGACTTTTCCTGAAACAGCTTCTTTGATCACGGTACCTTCGGGTACACGCAGGACAAGGTCTTTCCCGTCTTTGCCGTGGCATCTGCGTTTACCGCCCTGTTCTCCGTCTCCGGCGGCATATTTTCTTTTGTGACGGTAATCTACAAGTGTGTTGAGACCTTCATCCACTTCAAAGATCAGATCTCCGCCCTTGCCGCCGTCTCCGCCGTCGGGACCACCGTTGGGAACATAAAGCTCTCTTCGGAAGCTGCAATGCCCATCTCCGCCCTTACCGGAGCGGATGAATATCTTAGCTCTGTCTGCAAACATATTTTGTCTCCTTTAATTTATAAAATAATGATAAGTTGATAAAAAGCCCCAGACTGAAATAAGTCTGAGGCTTCTGTTGTTGCCATTTGTGCGAGTGAAAAGATTCCGTCGGAACTTTCCAGTCAACGCCGATTACTCAGCTACTGGATAGATAGAAACCTGTTTCTTATCTCTTCCTTTTCTTTCAAATCTTACAACACCGTCTACAAGTGCAAACAGAGTATCGTCTCCACCACGTCCTACATTAAGACCCGGGTGAATCTTTGTTCCACGCTGTCTGTAAAGAATGTTACCAGCCTTTACAAACTGACCGTCAGCTCTCTTCGCTCCCAGTCTCTTTGATTCAGAGTCACGACCGTTCTTTGTAGAACCAACTCCTTTTTTATGAGCAAAAAACTGAAGATTCATTTTCATCATGGTAATTACACCTCCTTGAAAATTATGTCGATATATTGTTCGTATTCATTGCTGTCTTCTATCTCTTCCAGACCAAGAATCATGGAATCCAGCAATAATGCGGCATCATGGGAAGGCTTTCCGTTAAAACGGAAGGAAATACTTCCGGTATCCTCGTCAGATACACAGCTTGTCTCATCGTCCGTGAATCTCTCAATGGAGTTCAGTGCATTGATGACAAGGGCGGAGCAGGCAGCACACAAAATATCCTGTCCCTGCTCACCGTATCCGGCATGGTCTTCTGTATCAAATCCCACATATTCGTGCCGTTCGGTCTTATAAATGGTTACCTTAATCATCGGATAACAGATTAAGCGTTGATCTTTTCGATCTTAACTGCTGTATACTGCTGTCTGTGACCATTCTTTTTATGGTATCCAGATTTTCTCTTATACTTGTAAACGATAACCCTTTTTTTGCTTTGCCGTCACCGATTACGGAAGCTGTAACTGTTGCTCCCTCTACAGTCGGATTACCAACAACCATCTTGTCGTTGTTCACTGCAAGCACCTGGTCAAATGTATAAGTTTCTCCAGCTTCTACACCAAGTTTCTCCACTTTAATGATATCGCCTTCAGCTACTTTGTACTGTTTACCACCTGTTGCTATAATTGCGTACATATGGCACCTCCTATTATCATTACTCGCCAACTATGGTGTCTGTCATACAGAACTTGAAAACCTCGTTGTGCGGCATACCATTGTATATTAGCATACAGATACCGGTTTAGTCAATAGGTTCTTTGGCTTTTTTTAATTTTTCATAACAATATTCAATAATGCTTTTTCTTGTTATGATTCCGATGAACTTTTTCTGATCATCAACAACCGGTACAAAATTCTGATTCATGGCTTTTTGAATCAGATCTTCCATGTCCGCATCGGCTGACACGGCCTCGTAATCAGCCTTTCGCGGGAAGTTCTGAATAAAAATTGTTTCTGCTTCTTTTACATTCAGGTGAGTATATTTCTTGATTCCCCAGAGGAGATCTCCCTCGGTCATAGTACCGACGTACTCTCCTGCTTTATTGAGCATGGGAATGGAAGCATATTTATGAAATTCCATTGTCTCCAGTACCTGTCGGAGCGTACTGTGGTCATAGATAAATGCAACCTCACTTTTTGGCTTGAGAAAAAATAAAATATTCATTTTGATCCTGTCCTTTTATATGCTGTCTGTTCTGTGGCTGATCTTTTTAAGGATCAGCCCTGACATTTGTGTTTAGATCTGGGTCAGAACAAAAATGTCATATAATGCACGGATCGCATGTTTGAACTCATCATGGCGTACACCAACAATAATGTTCAGCTCGCTGGATCCCTGATCAATCATCTTGACGTTGATATGGGCATGTGCCAGTGCAGAGAAGATCCTTCCTGCTGTACCTCTCGTGGACTTCATTCCACGACCAACGATCGCGATAAGTGCAAGATCAGACTCAAGCTCAATATGATCCGGATTTACGGCTTTATGGATTCCCGCAAGGATCTTCTGCTCTTTTTCTTCAAAGGCATCCTTGTGAACAAAAATTGTCATGGTATCGATTCCTGATGGCATATGTTCAATGGAAACTCCGTTGTCTTCAAATACCTGAAGGACTTTCCTGCAGAAACCGATCTCAGAGTTCATCATTGCTTTTTCAATCGTAATAGCAGCGAAACCGTCTGTTCCGGCAATACCGGTGATCGTATACTTCGGCTGACAACAGGTTGCTTCTACGATCAGAGTTCCCTTGTCCTGTGGTGCATTTGTATTCTTGATGTTGATCGGAATACCGGCTTTTCTTACAGGGAAGATCGCATCCTCGTGGAGTACGCTGGCTCCCATGTAGGAAAGCTCACGAAGTTCTTTATATGTGATGGTTTCGATAGATTTTGAATTTTTTACGATTCTCGGATCGGCAATCAGGAAACCGGAAACATCTGTCCAGTTCTCATACAGATCTGCCTGGACTGCCTGGGCTACGAGAGAACCGGTGACATCAGAGCCGCCTCTTGAAAATGTAACGACTGTTCCATCTTCTGTTGCACCGTAAAATCCCGGGATGACTGCATGCTCCAGCTCTGCAAGGCGGGCAGACAGGATCTCATTTGTTACCTCAGCGTTGAAAGTACCGTCTTTTTCAAATCGTACAACTTCTGCTGCATCTACAAACTCGTAACCAAGGTAGGCAGCCATTACCTTACCGTTCAGGAACTCACCACGGGAAGCAGCATAGTCGGAACCGCTTTTTGCCGCAAAATTCTTTTGGATCACTTCAAAATCTGCATCAAGAGAGAACTTCAGACCGAGACCATCAATAATCTCCTGATATCTTGCCTTGATCGCTGCGAGCTTTTCAGTGAAATCTTCCTCTCTTTCTGCTGCTCCGTAGCAGTCATATAACATATCAGTTACTTTTATGTCGGCAGAGAAACGCTTGCCCGGAGCTGACGGTACAACGTATCTTCTGGATGAATCCGCATGGATAATATTTCCGACTTTTTTAAATTGTTCAGCACTTGCAAGAGAACTTCCGCCGAACTTTACTACTTTCTTCATTCTTAACTTCCTCCAAAATGTAAATTGTGCATTCTGCATACGATAGATGTCGGGGTCAAAAGCCCCCGACTTTGATGCCTACGGATTGCTCCGTGCTACGCACTCCCACAATCCTACGATATTCTGTATGATTCTGATGTCCGGAATCAAATGGATTAATGAATTATATGCACTGCCCTGCATCAGAACCTATCGGTTCAATATTATACCTCGTTCCTGGTAGGTTGTAAATAAAAAACGGAAATCCCATCAGAAATTCCCGTCAGAAAGTGATGGCTGCATACTCTGCATTGGCAGCCTTTTTCAGATCATCCGGTTTCAGCCGGATCTGCATTCCGATCTTCCCGCCACTGACGTAAATCAGCTTCTGAGTACATGCACTTTCATCAATCACAGTCGGGAACTGCTTCTTCATTCCGATGGCAGTACATCCGCCCCGGACGTAACCGGTTACTTTGGTGATCTCTTTTACGTGGAGCATCTCAACCGATTTTTCACCTACGGCCTTCGCAGCTTTTTTCAGATCCAGTTCTGCCGCAATCGGAATGACAAAGACATAATGTCCACCGCTTTTTCCGACTGTGACGAGAGTTTTATAAACCTGTTCGTGAGGAAGTCCGATTTTATCAGCAACGGAAATGCCGTCAATAAATTCATCACATTCATAAGTCTGATACTCATAAGGAATCTTATTCCGGTCAAGAAACCTCATTGCATTTGTTTTTAATTCTTTTTTACTCAATATGACCGCCTCCTGATTTTTATACGGTTATCATTTCATAGAGTGGTTTGCGTACTTTTTTTCTTGTGACTTCTGCCAGTCCCAGTGCTGTAATATCAACGAGTGTTGTCTGAATCGGATCTTTCGTAAGATAAAAACGAAATTCCTGGAACAAAGTTTCTTCCATTTCAGGATCATCCATATTTACAAAGTCAACCAGAATGATGCCAGAAAGATTTCGCAGCCGGATCTGCCGGGCGGTTTCCCGGGCGGCTTCGAGGTTCAGTCTTTAGGCATCCGGTGTATTTTGGATTTTTAATACTTTTCCCGGAATTAACGTCCACAACCGTTAAAGCTTCTGTGACCTGGATGACCAGGTATCCACCGTGTTTCAGCCAAACCCGTTCTTTCAGTGCGTTTTCGATGGCAGTCTGAGTGCTGTAGAGCTTTCCCAGTGGATAGCCGGCATCATCATACAGCCGGATGAGATAAGAACGTTCCGGTATTTCCCGGTCAAAAAAACTGCAGATCGTATGGTAAAGATCTGGATCATTTACAATAATCTCCTGCATTCCATCCATATAAGCATTTTTTCAGATCTGTAATATAGGACGGAGGTGCTGATTTCAGGCAGGAAAAGCAGACTCTTGACATGGCATTGGAGGTCAGCCTCTCATACTCTTTTTTCAGATCTTCAATCTCCTTTACGACCGCCTCAAACGGAGCTTCCTTTGCATTGGTGCGGACAATGATCCCGAACCGGTCATTCTGATATGCCTGAAGCCGCAGCTTATAGGCATCCCGCTCTTTTTTAGGAATCTTGGAAGAAACTCCGATCCGGGTATTCCCGTGCGTGAGGACTGCATAACGTCCGGTCAGGTTCAGATTTCCGGTGACGGTGGGAGCTTTTGTCTTAACCGCCTCCCTGCTGATCTGGACAAGAAGTTCATCTCCGATACAGAGAGGCTTTTTGCCGATCTTATACGTAAAAAGAGCTGTAGGCACTCCCTGCAGGTCAAAATAACAGTTGACTCCCGGGGCAATCTCTATAAAAGCAGCTCCGATATTTGCAACAATATTCTGAACCTTTCCAATGTAGATATCGCCAATCTGATAACGGGCTTTTTCATCATTTTCAGGAGTACAGTGGATCTCGGTAATGCTGTCATTTTCTAAAAGAAAAGTCCAGATTTTCTTCTCTTTTTTTTCAATCAGTATTTTTCTTTTCATTCTTCGTCACCTGCCATCTCTGTCCCCATTGCTTCGAGTGGAATCAGAGAGCCATCTTCACTGCGGTCTGTATACATCTCCAGTCTGTGATGCTGAAATTTCAGAGAATCGAAAGCAAGACCGAGGAAGCTGCAGAAAGCCTCCAGGATCAGATCAGGTTTCAGGTTTTCCACACTGCCTGCTGCCACTTTTGTATAGATAGAATCTCCCCGGATCTCCCAGTCATAGATAAGAGGCTTGATATCCACTTCTTTTTCACTGCGTTTTGTCTGCTTGAGAATACGGATTTCCGGCTGTCCCATAAACCGGACAAAAGAATCCTTCCAGTCAGAGGGGAGTTCTCCTTTACGGAGCGTGGACAGATAATCTGCACCGGCAAGGATCGTCATTCCGGTCATTTTCTTCTCATCGGAAATCCGGCGGATACTGAGTACCTCGATGCCTTCCACGCAGGCTTCATTCATTCTCCTGACAGCATCCAGGCTGTTGACAGCCTCCCGGAGTTCTATGTCAAAATATTCTCCGTCGCTGGTCAGTCCGATGCCAAGCGGATTGGCAAATGACATGATCATATGGGGACTGTATCCTGTTGTAAATGCGATCGGAATATCAGCCCGGCGCATGACCTTCTGAAAAAAACGCATGACATCAAGATGTCCAATAAAGCGGAGTGCCCCGTATTTTCTGAATTTAATTCTTGCTTTCATAACAGACACCTCCTCCAAATTTTGCTGCCCCACAACCGGAACACTGCATCCGGCAGTTCGGGGTCACGGTTTCTTTCATGGCACGTTCCCATTCTCTTCTCAGAAATTTCCGGCTGACTCCGATATCAATGAAATCCCATGGGAACAGTTCATCTTCACTGCGTTCCCGGAGATTGTAAAACTCCAGATCAATGCCGGTGTTTTCAAAGGCCTGCATCCACAGTTCATTATGAAAACTTTCTGTCCAGGAATCAAACAGACATCCGAGACGGTAAGCCTCTTCGATCAGCTTTCCGATCCGGCGGTCACCACGTGCCATCACGCCCTCAAGGACGGTGACCTGTGCATCATGCCAGTTGTATTTCAGGCTTTTCCGGTTGAGTTGTGCCTTAAACTCATCGTTGACGAGATGGGCCCGCCTCATATATTCTTCTGCTTTGCACATCGGAGCCCACTGGAACGGAGTGAACGGCTTTGGAACGAAGAAAGAAGAACTTGCAGTGATCTGACATTTTCCGTGCCGTCTGATCCTTTGGAATTTCATAATATCTGCGGGCTACTTTTTCGGAAAGATGGGCGATTCTTCATATCATCTTCCGTCTCAGTCGGAAGTCCCAGCATAAAATAAAGTTTTACTTTGGTCCATCCGCCTTCAAAGGCCTGTCCGGCACCGTTCAGGATGACTTCTTCTGTCAGACCTTTATTGATCGACATCACGCATTCTCTGAGAACCGGCTTCCGGGGCAAAAGTAAGACTGCTTTTCCGGATGTCCTGTACGCGGCTCATAACGTCCAGCGAAAATGCATCGATTCGCAGGGATGGCAGCGAAATATTAATCCCCTGCTCCTTAAATTCATCGATCAGGAAAAGAACCAGTTCTTTCAGTTCGGAATAGTCGCTGGAACTTAAGGAACTTAAGGAAATTTCCTCGTGTCCGGTATTTTTCAGCATGGCATGGGCATATTCTTTCAGACGGTCGACATTCCTCTCACGGGTCGGACGGTAAAGCATTCCTGCCTGGCAGAAACGGCATCCACGGATACAGCCACGCTGGATCTCAAGAACCACCCGGTCCTGCGTGGCCTTGATAAACGGTACGACCGGCTTCAGCGGATAAGGTGCATTCGTCACATCCATTACAATCTGTTTCCTGACGACTGCAGGTGCGTGGGCATTTGTCGGAGTGAAAGACTTTAAAGTGCCGTCCTCGTGATATTCGGCCTCATAAAAAGACGGTACATAAATTCCCTCGATCTGTGCGGCACGTTCCAGAAATTCGGTTCTGGATCTGCCACTGACTTTCCATTCTTTGTAGGCATCCAGCAATTCGTCGTAAACCGTTTCTCCCTCTCCGATATAGAACAGATCAAAAAATTCAGCCAGTGGTTCAGGATTGTAGGTACATGGACCACCGCCAATGACAAAAGGATCTTCCAGTGTACGATCAGAAGAATGAAGCGGAATATGGCTTAATTCCAGGATCTGAAGGATATTCGTGTAGCACATCTCAAACTGGATCGTGATCCCCAGAAAATCGAAAGATCTGACCGGATCCTGAGATTCCAGCGTAAAAAGAGGGAGATCCTGCTCCCTCATGATCTTGTCGAGATCCATCCATGGTGAATAGACACGCTCACACCATACATCCTCTCTGCGGTTGAACATATCATATAGGATCTGAATACCGAGGTGCGACATTCCGATCTCATAGACATCGGGAAAGCACATGGCAAAGCGTACCGCAATCTCACCGGCTTCCAGCTCCTTCTCTTTCATTACCGCATTTACCTCTCCGCCGATGTAGCGGGCAGGCTTTTCGATATTCAGTAAAATATCATCATCTAATGCTAATTTTCTCATGGTTACTCCTTGGTTTGCTTTTGAAAATACTTACATAATCATAGCTTTAACAGAGAGAAAAAGCAACCTCTTTTAGAAATTTTGACATTATGAAATCTCCTCAATTTTTTCCCAATGATGATCGTCCGGGGTATAAAAATACAGTTCATCTTCTTTCCAGACCAGGAATCCTTTTTCTGTCTTTCCCATAACCTCAAGGGTGGTGTAGTCAGAGTATTCATCAAAAAGGTACTGCTGCTCTTTCAGGTCATACCAGTTGACATACTGTATTTTAGAGGAATCTTCGGAACGTGTCTCCTTAATAAGAAGAATAAGATCCCGATCAATTACCCAGACTTTGTCGACAGAGGCATCCCAGTCAAGAACATCTTCCTGCTTTTGGGTTTTGAGATTATATTTTACGAGCCGGTGTTCGTTGTCCGGCTGGATATATAAAGTATTGTCTGCAATGATCTGTGAATCTTTTACCCTGGATTCATACAAAGGCTCCATGGTCTGCTCTTTCAGGTCATATTGAAGATAGGTACAGCGTCCATCAATGTCAGAATCGTTAAAGGGTTGTTGAAGAAGATATAAATGATCCTCATCAGCACCGGCAGGAACGGTATACAGACCGCTGTTTTCCGTTCCATTCAGTATCAGTGTTTCTTTCCCGGTTTTCAGATCATACAGGATAATCGATGGCTCGGCTGTATAGCTGCCACTTCCATCTTCAAAATCATTTAATGTCTGGACGGATAAAATGATCCTGTCTTTATAAAATGCAGCAGCGTTGGGATAGACTCTTCCGTATTGAAAAGTGTGCAGTTCCTTTTTCTCTGTACCATCTTCCTTCATGGAGTATAATTTCAGGACATCGTTCTGTTCGCCGGAATCAAAGGCCTGAACGATATAATAAATGAAACCGTCACAATAGGCTACGGATCCCATCAGATCAGGGGAGACTTCTACCGCGGGACACTCCGCAGAGTCATGCCTGCAATTTACCTTTTGACATAATACGGTTTTTTTAGAGCTTTTTTTATCAATGAAATAAAGTCTGCACAGTTCGGATTCCCATTCTATATAATAGATTCCCTGATCCGATTCGCAATAACTGAGCATGGAAATATAGCGATCGTGGGAATTAAATGGGTTATCAGGGTCTTTTCGGTCTGAAGACTGACTGTTACATCCCGGCAGAAGCAGACAGATAAAAAATACCAGTATCAGATGCATTAAACATTTCTTTTTATTCATTCCTCATCTTCCTTTCTGTGATGAAAGCGGCACAGACCGCAAGGATCAATAATGTGCCTGAAATAAAGTAAACGGATGCTGTAAATATAAAAAATAAGTTGTGGACTATCTGAAGCCATGCGACTGGAAAATAGGGGGAAAGCAGTGTTGGAATTACTGTACATCCCAGAATAATAGCCGGCATCAGGTAGCGTCTTTTTGACAGTTCTGCAAGTCTGGATAAGAGGAGCAATGCCAGGACTACGAAGATGCACTGCAAAAGGGTTCCAAGGAAAAAAATGGAACGGATGGAGCAGGTAATCCCGGTTTCTCTGAAAATTTCCAGGCAGTTGGCGGGAGCGTCCCAGTCAAGCCGATAATGGCTGCTGCTCCATATCAGCCGCAGAACTGCACCCAGCAGACAAAAAGGAATAAAATAAAGCAGTAATGTCAAAAACTTAAAATAAAAAAGTTTTCTCCTGCCGAAAAGGCTGGATTTTTGTAATAATTCCATATGGGTTGCCTTTTCTCTGTAAAAAACCGAAATCACAAGAAAGGCAAAAGACATACAAAGCAGGATGACCCAGGAACGCGACAAGGGTGTATTGGTAAATAAAAGTGTATATTGTGCATCCTTCAGGAGAAGGGGGGATCTTCCGTCTTCCCGCAGTTCCCGGACTCGGTCGGCATATCGTTGAAAGCCGCCTTCGCATTCCAGTTCCTGCTGTAATTTATAAGCAGTAACAGAGTTTTCAGTGGTTTCGAGTTCTGTATATAAAGCTGCGATCCGCTGTTCTTCATTCTGAAGTTTTTCATCAGTCTGATCATCAATCCGGTCGCCAAACTGATCAATATAATTCTGATAATAATATTCATCCGTCCCGAAATAGTCGTTGTATTGTGACAGAATGAATATCTGGATCATGATACAGGCAAGAAAAAGAACCAATCCTTTCTGACAGATAAAAGTTTTCTTTAATTCGTAGAAAAACAAACCATGTACCCTGTTGCTGCGATGGAAAGAAAAAACTTTCGCTCTTTTTGCAGATTGGTACTGTTTTTTCCCGAATAGCAGGCAGAGCAGAGAAAGAACGAATTAACAGGGGTATGCCCCAGTATACTTCTATAAGCAGACCATGAAAGCGGATCAGGTCATAACTGCGAATGAAAGATTTCCCCTGCAAAAGCGTCCATATATTCCACAGTCGAAGGATCGAATTACTGTCATTCCCCTGAAACCTGTCTGACAACAGAAAACTGAATCCTACAAATCCGGCAAGCAAAAAAGAAACTGCCATTCAGAATTAAGGCGGCGTGCCAAAAAGACAGCAAGGCTGGTAAGTATAAAGAATGCAAAGCTCTTCAAAGCAGGAAGACGCAAAAATAAGTCAAAATATTCCAGTCATATGGAACAGCATGGTATCCGGGAATACT